>MDTG01446869.1_pt1 | contig 216821 bp, 214 predicted proteins | sample 811421 | NCBI WGS metagenome assembly MDTG01 (sample SAMN05326645, study PRJNA326480) | marine metagenome | isolation source: seawater | place: Pacific Ocean: South East | collected 2011 | reverse complement strand
GACAATGGCCAAGGAAAAGTTTGAGCGTACGAAACCGCATGCCAACATCGGCACGATTGGTCACGTTGACCACGGCAAGACGACGCTGACCGCCGCGATCACGAAGTACTTCGGTGACTTCCGCGCGTATGACCAGATTGACGGCGCGCCGGAAGAGAAGGCGCGCGGCATCACGATCTCGACCGCGCACGTGGAATACGAGACGGACAACCGTCACTATGCGCACGTGGACTGCCCGGGCCACGCCGACTACGTGAAGAACATGATCACCGGCGCTGCGCAGATGGACGGCGGCATCCTGGTGGTGAACGCGGCTGACGGCCCGATGCCGCAGACCCGCGAGCACATCCTTCTGGCCCGTCAGGTCGGCGTGCCGGCTCTGGTGGTGTTCCTGAACAAGGTCGACCAGGTTGACGACGAGGAGCTTCTGGAGCTCGTGGAGATGGAAGTTCGCGAACTTCTGTCCTCCTACGACTTCCCGGGCGACGACATTCCGATCATCGCGGGCTCTGCGCTTGCGGCGATGGAAGGCCGTGATCCGGAGATCGGCGAGAACAAGATCCGCGAACTGATGGCGGCTGTGGATGAGTACATCCCGACCCCGGAACGTCCGAAGGATCAGGACTTCCTGATGCCGATCGAGGACGTGTTCTCGATCTCCGGCCGCGGCACCGTGGTGACCGGTCGTATCGAGCGTGGCATCATCCACGTGGGCGACGAGATCGAGATCGTGGGCATCCGCGACACCCAGAAGACGACCTGCACGGGCGTTGAGATGTTCCGCAAGCTGCTCGACCAGGGCGAAGCGGGCGACAATGTCGGCCTGCTGCTGCGCGGCATCGACCGTGAAGGCGTTGAGCGTGGTCAGGTTCTGGCCAAGCCGGGTTCGATCACCCCGCACTCCAAGTTCGAGGCTGAGGCCTACATCCTGACGAAGGAAGAGGGCGGTCGTCACACCCCGTTCTTCTCCAACTACCGTCCGCAGTTCTACTTCCGCACGACGGACGTGACCGGTGTGGTGACCCTGAAAGAGGGCACCGAGATGGTCATGCCGGGCGACAACGTGGAAGTGTCTGTCGAGCTGATCCAGCCGATCGCGATGGAAGAGAAGCTGCGCTTCGCCATCCGTGAAGGCGGCCGGACGGTCGGTGCGGGCGTTGTGTCCAAGATCATCGAGTAAGCCTTACGCTTCACTCGACAGCGCAAGCTGACAGAACGCCCCGGAGCCCCGCTCCGGGGCGTTTTGCATGTGGGGGTGTGGCGATCGTGATGATTCTCGCAGTCGCATCTGCGACGGTCTGTTGTGAATCAACCGCGCTCGGGATACATACGCGGTGTCAGCGTCGAGTCACTCGCCGCACCGGACGCTTTGGCGTCGTTTAAGCTCTTTGACAGCCCGACAGGGCGATCAATTCCCCGTCTGTGCGTAAGCCGCACCTGGCGAAGAGTTTAAACTGCCGATGTGGTGGTGAATCTTGTGACTAGGTGTTGACGGGGAGGGGCGGAACGCGTATTGCACGGTCCCTCTGACGAACTGGCAGTGCCCTTGGGCAAACGCAGTTCTCGAAGCGAAAAAAAATTGGATTGCAAGAGCTGCCGGGGCGTTCCGTCCTTTGCGCGGCTCTTGTGCATGTTGGGACCGGACCGATGGCGCAACAAAACATCAGAATCCGCCTGAAGGCGTTCGACCACCGCGTGCTCGACACTTCGGCGCGTGAGATCGTTTCCACCGCAAAGCGCACCGGCGCGAATGTGCGTGGACCGATTCCGCTGCCGACGCGGCTGGAGAAATTCACTGTTCTGCGCGGTCCGCACGTCGACAAGAAGTCGCGCGAGCAGTTCGAAATCCGCACGCACAAGCGGATGCTGGACATCGTAGACCCCACCCCGCAGACCGTGGACGCGCTGATGAAGCTCGACCTGTCTGCCGGCGTGGACGTCGAGATCAAGCTGGGAGCGTAAGGCCATGAAGCAGGCTGCATCCATGCGCACTGGCCTTCTGGCCAAAAAGCTGGGCATGACCCGCGTCTTCACCGAAGACGGCGATCATGTGCCGGTGACGGTGCTTCACCTGGACGGTCTCCAGGTGGTGGCACAGCGCACCTCTGAAAATGATGGCTATACCGCTGTCCAGCTGGGCGCGGGCAAAGCCAAGGCCAAGCGCACCTCCAAGGCGATGCGCGGCCACTTCGCAAAGGCTTCTGTCGAGCCCAAGCGCAAGCTGGTCGAGTTCCGCGTGCCGGAAGATGCGCTGATCGAAGCGGGCGCCGAGCTTTCCGCCGAGCACTTTGTGGTCGGTCAGAAAGTCGACGTGTCCGGCACCTCGATCGGTAAGGGCTTCGCTGGCGGCATGAAGCGCTGGAACTTTGGTGGTCTGCGCGCCTCGCACGGCGTGTCGATCTCTCACCGTTCCCACGGTTCGACCGGCCAGTGTCAGGACCCGGGCAAGGTCTTCAAGGGCAAGAAAATGGCCGGTCACCTCGGTTCCGAGCGTGTCACCATCCAGAGCCTTGAGATCGTCCGTGTCGACGCTGAGCGCGGCCTCGTGCTCGTGAAGGGCGCCGTGCCGGGCTCCAAGGAAAGCTGGGTCGAGATCCGCGACGCTGTCAAAGGCGTTGGCGCTGAGGATCTGCCGTATCCGGCCAAGCTGCTCGAAAAAGCCGATTCGGCTCCGGCCGAGGCTCCGGCTGAGGCTCAAGAAGCCCAGGACGAAGGGGCTAACTGATGAAACTCGATGTTGTGACGCTCGATGCCGGCAAAGCCGGCTCGATTGATCTCTCTGATGCCGTGTTCGGTATCGAAGAGGTCCGCGCGGACATCCTCCAGCGCGCCGTCAAGTGGCAGCTGTCGCGCCGTCAGGCCGGCACCCACAAGACGAAAGAGCGCGGTGAGATCGCCCGCACCAAGAAAAAGTTTGGTCGCCAGAAAGGCGGCGGCGGCGCCCGTCACGGTTCCCGCAACGCCCCGATCTTCGTGGGCGGCGGCGTGGCCCATGGCCCGCGCGTTCGCTCCCATGCGACCGAATTGCCGAAGAAAGTGCGCGCCCTGGCGCTCAAGCACGCCCTGTCCACCAAAGCCGGCGCCAAGCAGCTGGTGATCCTGGACGAGGCGCGTCTTGATGAAGCCAAGACCAAGGCTCTGACCGAGAAATTCTCGAAGCTGGGCTGGTCGAACGCGCTGATCATTGATGGCGAGACGCTGGACGAGAACTTCGCCCGCGCCGCCCGCAACATCCCGCTGATCGACGTTCTGCCGGCGCAAGGCCTGAACGTTTACGACGTGCTGCGTCGTGACGTGCTGGTCCTGACCAAAGCGGCTGTCGAGAAGATCAACGAGCGGCTCGCGCCGCAGGAGGCTGCGTAACATGCCCGCTGCTCGCCATTACGACACCATTCTGTCGCCGGTGATCACCGAGAAGGCCACCATTCTCTCTGAAGAGAACAAGGTCGTCTTCCGCGTGCCGCTGTCTGCGAACAAGAAAGACATCGCCGAAGCGATCGAAGAGCTGTTCAAGGTCAAGGTTAAGGCCGTGAACACCATCGTTCAAAAAGGCAAAACCAAACGTTTCCGCGGTATTGCGGGCAAGCGTGACGACGTCAAAAAGGCGGTTGTGACCCTGGAAGAGGGCCACTCCATCGACGTCAGCACCGGCCTGTAAGCGCGCAGAGGAGAGAGACCCATGGCTCTGAAGACTTTCAAGCCGACCTCGCCTGGCCGCCGCGCTCTCGTGCTGGTGGACAAGTCCGAGCTGCACCCCGGTCGTCCGGAAAAGACCCTCGTTGAAGGTCTGACCAAATCCGGCGGTCGCAACAACACCGGTCGCGTGACGTCTCGTCGTCGCGGCGGCGGCGCCAAGAAGCTGTATCGCGTCATCGATTTCAAACGTCGCAAGTTTGACGTGCCGGCGACTGTCGAGCGTCTGGAATACGACCCGAACCGCACCGCCTTCATCGCACTCGTGAAGTACGAAGACGGCGAACTGGCTTACATCCTGGCTCCGCAGCGTCTGTCTGCCGGCGACATCGTTGTCGCAGGCGAGCGCGTGGACGTTAAGCCGGGCAACGCCATGCCGCTGAAAGCGATGCCGGTCGGCACCATCATCCACAATGTTGAGCTCAAGCCGCTCAAAGGCGGGCAGATCGCCCGTTCCGCCGGCGCTTACGCTCAGCTGGTGGGCCGCGATGCCGGTTATGCTCAGGTTCGCCTGATGTCCGGCGAGCTGCGCATGGTGCACCAGGACTGCATGGCGACCGTTGGCGCGGTCTCCAATGCGGACCACCTGAACACCAATCTGGGTAAAGCCGGTCGCAAGCGTCACATGGGCAAACGCCCGGCCGTTCGCGGCGTGGCTATGAACCCGGTCGATCACCCGCACGGCGGCGGCGAAGGCCGCACCTCGGGCGGTCGTCACCCGGTCACCCCGTGGGGCAAGCCGACCAAGGGCCGCAAGACCCGGTCGAACAAAGCCACTGACAAATTCATCATTCGCTCGCGCCACGAGCGCAAGAAACGCTAAGGGACGGCTGCGCCATGCCTCGTTCTGTCTGGAAAGGTCCGTTTGTCGACGGATACCTCCTGAAGAAAGCCGAAGCTGCTCATGACGGCGGCCGCAAGCAAGCGATCAAGACCTGGTCGCGCCGCTCGACGATCATGCCGCAGTTTGTGGGTCTGACCTTCCAGGTCCACAACGGCAACAAGTTCATTCCGGTTCTCGTCTCCGAAGAGATGGTCGGTCACAAGCTGGGCGAATTCGCTCCGACTCGGACCTATTACGGCCACGCGGCGGACAAGAAAGCCAAGAGGAAGTAAGCGATGGGCAAGGCTGCAAATCCCCGCCGCGTCGCGGATAATGAAGCGCGCGCAAAGCTGCGGATGATCCGCATCAGCCCGCAGAAGCTCAACCTCATTGCCCAGCTGATCCGTGGCAAGAAGGTTGAACGCGCTCTGGCTGACCTGGAATTCTCGCGCAAGCGTCATTCCGCCGACGTCAAGAAGGTGCTCGAGAGCGCCATCGCCAACGCGGAAAACAACCACGGTCTGGATATCGACTCTCTGGTCGTGTCCGAGGCCTATGTGGGCAAAAACCTGGTCATGAAACGCTTCCGCGCCCGTGCGCGTGGTCGCGGCGCCAAGATCCTGAAGCCGTTTTCCGAGCTGACGATCGTCGTGCGTGAAGTTGAGGAGGCCGCCTAATGGGTCAGAAGGTTAATCCGATCGGCCTGCGCGTCGGCATCAACCGCACCTGGGAATCGCGTTGGTTCGCCAAGGGCGAGGAATACGCCGATCTGCTGCACGAAGACCTGCGCATTCGCGAGTACCTGAAAAAGGAGCTCAAGAACGCGTCCGTGTCGCGCATCATCATTGAGCGTCCGCACAAGAAGTGCCGCATCACCATTCACACGGCGCGTCCGGGTGTCGTGATCGGCAAAAAAGGCGCGGATATCGAGAAGCTGCGTCGCAAGGTCTCGAAGATGGTTGAGGGCGAAGTGTTCCTGAACCTCGTCGAAGTGCGCAAGCCGGAAGTCGACGCGACCCTGGTCGCCGAGAGCGTGGCCCAGCAGCTCGAACGCCGCGTGGCCTTCCGCCGCGCCATGAAGCGTTCGCTGCAGACCGCCATGCGCATGGGCGCCCTGGGCTGCAAGATCATGTGCGGCGGCCGTCTGGGCGGCGCCGAGATCGCACGCGTCGAGAAGTATTCTGAAGGTTCGGTTCCGCTGCACACCCTGCGTGCGGACATCGACTACGGTTTCGCTGAAGCCAAGACCGCGATGGGCATCATCGGCATCAAGGTCTGGATCTACAAAGGCGAGATCATGGAACACGACCCGATGGCGCAAGAGCGTCGCATGCTCGACTCTGGCGAGCAGCGCACCCGCTCTGGCCGTCAGGCAGCGTAAGCGGAACGAGGGAGTAGCACCATGCTTCAGCCGAAGCGCACCAAATTCCGCAAGGCGCACAAAGGCCGCATTCACGGTCAGGCCAAGGGCGGCTTCACGCTGACCTTTGGATCCTATGGCCTGAAAGCGGTCGAGCCGGAGCGGATCACCGCCCGTCAGATCGAGGCGACCCGTCGTGCGATCACCCGTCACATGAAACGGGCCGGTCGCGTGTGGATCCGGGTGTTCCCGGACCTGCCGGTGTCCAAGAAGCCGACCGAAGTCCGGATGGGTAAAGGTAAAGGCTCGCCGGAATACTGGGTGGCCAAAGTCAAGCCGGGCCGGATCATCTTCGAAATCGATGGTGTTCCGGATGATGTGGCACGCGAAGCACTGCGCCTGGGCGCAGCCAAGCTGCCGATCAAGACCAAAGTCGTCACCCGTCCGGGTGAGTAAGAGGAGGGAAGCATGAAAGCCGAAGACGTCCGCGCTCTCAGCGACGATCAGCTTCAGGACGAACTCCTCAAGCTGAAAAAAGAACAGTTCAACCTGCGTTTCCAACAGGCCACCGGCCAGCTGGAAAACACTGCGCGCTTTAAGCAGATCCGCCGGGACATCGCCCGGGTCAAAACGGATCAGCGCCGCCGCGCGCTTGAAAATTAAGGGGGCTTGGGTCCATGCCGAAGCGCATCCTTCAAGGCGTCGTGGTGAGCGACAAGCAGGCTAAAACCGTGATCGTGCGCGTTGAGCGCACCTTCCTGCACCCCCTGCTGCGCAAAACCGTGCGCCGTACGAAGAAATATCACGCCCACGACGAGTCGGGCGCGATCAAGGTTGGCGAGCGTGTCCAGATCCAGGAATGCACGCCGAAGTCGAAGCTCAAGCGGTGGGAGGTCGTCTCCGACCAGGCGTAAGCCTGATCGTGGATGATCCACTATTAACGGAGGATCGCGATGATCCAGATGCAAACCAATCTGGACGTGGCCGACAATTCCGGGGCCCGCCGCGTGCAGTGCATCAAAGTGCTGGGCGGCGCGAAACGCCGCTATGCCGGCGTCGGCGACATCATTGTCGTCTCGGTCAAGGAAGCCACGCCCAAGGGCCGCGTTAAGAAGGGCGACGTCCGCAAGGCCGTCGTCGTGCGCACCGCTCGCGACATCAAGCGTCGCGACGGCAGCGTCATCCGTTTCGACGGCAACGCGGCTGTTATTCTGAACAACAACAACGAGCCGGTCGGCACCCGGATCTTCGGCCCGGTTCCCCGTGAACTGCGCGCCAAGAACCACATGAAGATCGTCTCGCTCGCGCCGGAGGTCCTGTAACCATGGCTGCGAAGATCAAAAAGGGCGACAAGGTCATCGTTCTGACCGGTCGCGACAAAGGTAAGACCGGCGAGGTCACCCAGGTCCTTCCCAAGGAAGACCGTGTGGTGGTGTCGGGCGTCAACGTGGTCAAGCGCCACCAGCGTCCGTCCCAGACGACCCCGGGCGGTATTGTTGAGAAAAACGCGTCTATCCACGTGTCCAACGTGGCTCTGGTCGATCCGAAATCCGGCGAAGCCACCCGTGTGGGCTTCAAGGTCGAGGACGGCAAGAAAGTGCGCGTGGCCAAGAAATCCGGTGAGGTGATCGATGGCTGACGTTGCTGAATACGAACCGCGCCTGAAGACGAAATACCGCGAGGAAATCCGCGCGCGTCTGAAGGAAAAGTTCGGTTATGCGAACGAGATGATGATCCCGCGCCTGGACAAGGTCGTGATCAACATGGGCGTTGGCGAAGCGGCTCAGGATTCCAAGAAAATCCGTGGCGCGCTTGCCGATCTCGAAGCCATCGCCGGCCAGAAGCCGGTTGGCACGGTCGCCAAGAAATCCATCGCCGGCTTCAAGCTGCGCGAAGAACAGATGATTGGCGCCAAGGTGACCCTGCGCAAGGATCGTATGTACGAATTCCTTGATCGCCTGGTGACCATTGCTCTACCGCGCGTCCGCGACTTCCGCGGTCTGAACGGCAAGAGCTTCGATGGCCGGGGCAACTATGCGATGGGCTTGAAAGAGCACATCGTCTTCCCCGAGATCGACTACGACAAGGTTGAGAAGATCCGCGGTATGGACATCGTCGTCTGCACCACGGCCCGCACCAACGAAGAAGCGAAGGCCCTGCTGGCCGAGTTCGACTTTCCGTTCTCGAACTAACGCAGCAGGAGAGCGGGACCGTGAGGGTCTCGCACGCGAGGAGAAAACTGAATGGCTAAGAAGAGTGCAGTCGAACGCAATCTCAAGCGCCAACGCCTGGCTCAGCGTTTTGCTGCCAAGCGTGAAGCTCTGAAAGCGATCGCACGCGACACGGACAAGCCGGTTGAAGAGCGCTTTGCGGCGCAACTGAAGCTGGCCTCGCTGCCGCGCAACTCGGCGCCGTCCCGCATCCGTAACCGATGCCAGGTGACCGGCCGCCCGCGCGCGTATTATCGCAAGCTGAAGATGTCGCGCATTGCGCTGCGTCAGCTGGCCAGCCACGGGTTGATCCCGGGCATGGTCAAGTCGAGCTGGTAGGAGGGATTTAGATGTCCGTGAACGATCCTCTCGGCGATATGCTGACCCGTATCCGCAACGCGCTGATGCGCAAGCGGACCTCCGTGGTGACCCCGTCCTCGAAACTTCGCGGCCGCGTGCTCGAAGTGCTCCTGGAAGAGGGCTTCATCCGCGGTTACACCGAGACCACCGACGCCAAGGGCTTCAAGCAGTTCGAGATCGAACTGAAGTACCATGAAGGCCAGCCGGTGATCTCCGACATCAAACGCGTGTCCAAGCCGGGCCGTCGCGAATACCGCAAGGTGCGCGATCTGCCGCTCGTCATGAACGGCCTGGGCATCGCCATCATTTCGACCCCGCAAGGCGTGATGAGCGACGCAGTCGCTCGCTCCAAGAACGTCGGCGGCGAAATCCTTTGCCACGTCAGCTAGAGACAGGGAGGCCAGAACTATGTCGCGTCTAGGCAAACTGCCTGTCGAAATCCCCAACGGTGTGACGGCGAACGTCACCGGGGCGCAGGTGTCGGTCAAAGGCCCGAAAGGCGAACTCAGCTTCGAAGCGCCCGCATGCGTGCGCATCAAGCAAGAGGACAACGCCATTTCGGTCGAGATGGCTGAAAATTCGAAATTCGCGAAAGCCATGTATGGCACCGCGCGCGCCCGCATCAAGAACATGGTGCAAGGCGTGACCGAGGGCTTCAAGAAGGACCTCGAACTGATCGGTGTCGGTTATCGCGCTCAAATGCAGGGCAACGACCTCAAGCTCTCGCTCGGCTTCTCTCACGACGTCGTCTACACCCCGCGCGCGGGCGTGAAGATCGCGACGCCGAAGCCGACCGAGATCACCATTGAGGGCGCTGACGCCCAGACCGTGGGTCAGACCGCGGCGGAAATTCGCGAATTCCGTCCGCCGGAGCCTTACAAAGGCAAAGGCGTGAAGTATTCGAACGAATATGTCCGCCGTAAGGAAGGCAAGAAGAAGTAAGGGGCCAGGCGATGAAATCTGCTGCAGAACAAATGCGGCGCCGCGCTCAGCGCACGCGCACCCGGCTCCGCAAAATGGGCAACGGCCGTCCGAGACTCTCGGTCTTCCGTTCGTCCAAGAACATTTACGCCCAGATCATCGACGATGCGAACGGCGTGACCCTGGTGTCGGCTTCCACGATGGAAAAAGACAACAAGATCACCAAGTCCGGCGTCGAAGCGGCTGCCGAGGTCGGCAAGCTGGTCGCAGAGCGGGCGAAGGAAAAAGGTTTGACCGATGTGGTGTTCGACCGCGGCGGTTACATCTTCCACGGGCGTGTGAAAGCGCTCGCTGACGCCGCTCGCGAGGGCGGTCTGAACTTCTAAGGAGCGAACGCATGGCACGAGAAGACAATCGCGGCCGCGATCGCCGCCGCCGGGACGACGACAACGCCGAACCGGAACTGGTCGACAAGCTGGTCCAGATCAACCGCGTCGCCAAAACCGTGAAAGGCGGCCGGAACTTCCAGTTCGCCGCACTCGCGGTGGTCGGTGACCAGAAGGGCCGCGTCGGTTTCGGACAGGGCAAGGCGCGTGAAGTGCCGGAAGCCATCCGCAAGGCGACCGAAGAAGCCAAGAAGATGATGGTGCGCGTGCCGCTGCGTGAAGGCCGCACCCTGCACCATGATGCGAAAGGCCGTTGGGGCGCCGGCAAGGTGATCCTGCGCTCCGCCCCTCCGGGCACCGGCGTCATCGCCGGCGGTCCGATGCGTGCGGTGCTGGAATCACTCGGCGTTCAGGACGTGGTCGCGAAATCGACCGGTTCGTCCAACCCGTACAACATGGTTCGCGCCACGTTCGAGGCCCTGAAGGCCCAGAACAGCCCGCGCACCGTGGCCGCCAAGCGTGGCATCAAGGTCGCGGATCTGGTCGAGCGTCGCCAAGATGGCGCCAGCTCGCCGGAAGCCATCGAATCCTAGGAGGGACGCATGGCTGACAAGAAAACCCTGGTGGTGCGCCAAACCGGCAGCCCCATCCGCCGTCCGAAGGACCAGACCGCGACCCTCAAGGGTCTGGGCCTGGGCCGCATCGGCCGCGAGCGCGAGCTTGAGGACACCCCGTCTGTTCGGGGCATGATCCGCAAGGTCGCTCACATGGTTGAGATCGTGGAGGAGCGCGGTTAATCCCGCGCCCTCTCACCAAGGAGACAAACGATGCGCTTGAATGAACTGCGCGATAACGACGGCGCGACCAAGTCGCGTATGCGTGTCGGCCGTGGCATCGGCTCTGGCAAGGGCAAAACCGGCGGACGCGGCGTTAAAGGCCAGAAGTCTCGCTCGGGTGTCGCCATCAAGGGCTTTGAGGGCGGCCAGATGCCGCTCTATCAACGTCTGCCCAAGCGCGGCTTTAACAAGCCGAACCGCCTGGCGTTCGCTGAAGTGACCCTGGCCAAGCTGCAAGCCGCTGTGGACGCTGGCAAGCTCGACGCGAAAGCGCCGGTCGACGCCGAAGCGCTCATCAAGGCTGGCGTCATCCGCCGCGCCAAGGACGGCGTGCGCGTGATCGGCGGCGGCGAGCTGAAAGCGAAACTTGAGCTGACGGTGGCTGGCGGCTCCAAGCCGGCGATCGAAGCGGTGGAAAAAGCAGGCGGCAAAGTCACCGTCCTCGCCAAATCCGCCAAAGATCAGTCCGAATAAGCTGGCGTTGAGATAGACCGCTTCCTAACTGGAAGCGGTCCCTCCGCGCTTTGAGGGCTTTCTCAGGGAGCATCCGACCGATATGGCGTCAGCCGCTGAACAGCTCGCCCAGAACATGAATTTCGGGGCGTTCGCCCAAGCGAAGGAGCTGCAGAAGCGCATTCTGTTCACGCTCCTGGTCCTGGTCATCTACCGTGTCGGCACCTTCGTGCCGGTCCCGGGCATCGATCCCGCACAGTTTGCGCTGGCCTTCCAGCAGCAATCCCAAGGCGTGTTGGGCATGTTCAACATGATGTCCGGCGGCGCCGTCGAGCGCATGGCGATCTTTGCGCTGAACGTGATGCCGTACATCTCGGCCTCCATCATCATGCAGCTCATGGCGGCGACCATTCCGTCACTGGAGCGTCTGAAGAAGGATGGCGGGGAGCAGGGTCGCAAGCAGATCAACCAGTACACCCGCTATCTGACCGTGGTTCTGGCCGCCGCCCAGGCCTTCGCGATCGCCATCGGCATGCAGACCGTGACCGACGGCGCGTCCATCGCCATCAATCCGGGTCCGTTCTTCCTGATCACGACCGTCACCACCCTGGTGGGCGGCACCATGTTCCTGCTGTGGCTGGGTGAGCAGATCACCGCTCGCGGCGTGGGCAATGGCGTCTCCCTGATCATTTTCGCCGGCATTGTGGCCGAGCTTCCGCGCGCGCTGGTCAATGCGCTGCAGGCGGGCGCTTCAGGCAGCATCGCCGGTCCGGTCATCATCGCCATGCTGGTCGGCATCGTCGTCGTGCTGGCGTTCGTTGTCTTCATGGAGCGCAGCCAGCGTCGACTGCTGATCCAGTATCCCAAGCGTCAGGTGGGCAATCGCATGATGGGCGGGGAATCGAGCTTCCTGCCGCTCAAGCTGAACACGGCGGGCGTGATTCCGGCGATTTTCGCCTCCTCGCTGCTGCTCCTGCCGGCGACCATTCAGGGCTTTTCCCAGTCCGGTCCGGACTGGCTGGCCAATATCGTGGCCATGCTTGGCCCGGGACAGCCGCTGTTCCTGGCCTTCTACGCCGCCATGATCATCTTCTTCACCTTCTTCTACACCTCGCTGGTCTTCAATCCGGAAGAAACCGCGGACAATCTGAAGAAGTATGGCGGCTTCCTGCCGGGCATCCGTCCTGGCAAGCGCACCGCCGAGTATCTGGACTATGTGCTGACGCGCCTGACGGTCATTGGCGCTGCGTATCTGACTTTGGTCTGTGTTCTCCCCGAGTTCCTGAAGGCGCAAGTTTCGGGCATTCCGTTCTACATTGGCGGCACCTCGCTGCTGATCGTGGTGTCGGTGACGCTCGATACGGTTGGTCAGATCCAGTCCCATCTGCTGGCCCACCAGTATGAAGGCCTGATCAAGAAGACCAAACTGAGGGGGCGCAAGCGATGAACCTGGTATTGTTCGGCCCGCCGGGGGCGGGGAAGGGCACCCAAGCCAAGCGTCTGGTTGCCGATTACGGATGGCTTCAGCTCTCCACGGGCGACATGCTGCGCGCCGCCATTGCGGCCGGCAACGAACTGGGCCGTAAGGTCAAGGATATCATGGACCGTGGGGATCTTGTTTCCGACGAGATCGTCATCGCCCTGATCGAGGAACGCCTGCCGGAGGCTGAGATCGCCGGCGGCGCCATTTTCGACGGTTTCCCGCGCACCGTGGCCCAGGCCGAAGCGCTGGATGAACTCCTGGCGTCACGCAGCACGCAGATCGACAAGGTCGTGCGGCTTGTGGTGGATCAGGACGAGCTGGTGTCGCGTATGGAAAAACGCGCCGCCCAGGAAGGCCGCGCCGACGACACCGTCGAGGCGTTCAAGGTTCGGCTCGAGAATTACAACGCCCAGACCGCGCCGCTGATTCCCTACTATGAGGGGCAGGGCAAATTGTCTGATGTGGACGGCATGGGTCAGATGGACGAGGTTGCTGCACGTATTGCAGCGGCGCTCGACCAGTAAAGAGCAGCTTCCAGGCCGGTCCGGTCTGGAAAAACAGGACGGGTGGCTTCCTATCGCGGTTGACGCGACAGGTGAGCGCCTATAATAAGCGCCCTTCGCTCGCAGGGGCAGACGTCGAAATAAGCGCCGCCAAACCGGTTGCGCTCTTTCAGCGTCTTCTGCTGCGAAGGCTGATGAGACAAGGAGAGCGTCGTGGCACGTATCGCCGGCGTCAACATTCCGACTAACAAGCGCGTCACGATCGCGCTGCGCTATATCCACGGCATCGGCCCGGCTATGGCGGCGGAAATTTGTGAAAAGGTGGGTATTCCCGCCGAGAAGCGTGTGAGCCAGCTCACCGACGCTGAAATTCTGCAGATCCGTGAAGCCATCGACGCTGGCTACACCGTGGAAGGCGATCTTCGCCGTGAAGTCGCGGTGAACGTGAAGCGTCTGATGGATCTGGGCTGCTATCGTGGCCTGCGTCACCGTCGTGGCCTTCCGGTCCGCGGCCAGCGCACGCACACCAATGCGCGCACCCGTAAAGGCCCGGCCAAGCCGATCGCCGGCAAGAAGAAATAAGGAACGAGGGTAATGGCAAAAGAACCGTCCCGCGTCCGCCGCCGCGAGCGCAAGAACATCACGGCTGGCGTCGCGCATGTGAACGCCAGCTTCAACAACACCATGATCACCATCACCGACGCGCAAGGAAACGCGATTTCCTGGTCCTCGGCTGGCGCCATGGGGTTCAAGGGCTCGCGCAAATCCACGCCGTACGCTGCGCAGGTGGCTGCTGAAGATGCAGGCCGCAAGGCGCAAGAGCACGGCGTCAAGACGCTTGAAGTCAAGGTCTCCGGCCCGGGTTCGGGACGTGAGTCCGCGCTCCGTGCGCTGCAGTCTGTCGGTTTCACGATCACGACGATCCACGACGTGACCTCGATTCCGCATAATGGCTGCCGTCCGCCGAAGCGCCGCCGCGTCTAAATTCTTTCAGCGTCCGAGGCGCTGATTGACGACTTTGGTCCGGCGCGCAGCCTTCTGGCTGTCGCGCCGCACGCCTGAAGGGGTGATGTCCGTGATTGAAAAGAACTGGCAGGAACTGATCCGCCCGATGAAGCCGGAAATCCAACCTGGCTTTGATCCGGTGCGCCAAGCCAAGATCATTGCTGAGCCGCTCGAGCGCGGCTTCGGCATGACCCTGGGCAATGCGCTGCGCCGCATTCTGCTGTCCTCGCTGCAGGGCGCGTCGATCACGGCGGTGCAGATTGATTCCGTTCTGCACGAGTTTTCGTCCATCAAGGGCGTGCGGGAGGATGTCACCGACATCATCCTGAACCTCAAGCAGGTCGCGCTTCGCATGCATGGCGAAGGTCCCAAGCGTCTGACCCTGAAAAAGCAGGGCCCGGGCGAAGTGACCGCCGGCGACATCGAAGAGACTGCTGACGTCGAGATCATCAACAAGGATCACGTCATCTGCACCCTCGACGAGGATGCGGATGTGCGCATGGTCCTGACCGTGAACACCGGCAAGGGCTATGTCCCGGCTGACCGCAACCGCCCCGAGGACGCCCCGATCGGCCTCATCGGCGTGGACGCGCTCTACAGCCCGGTCAAGCGCGTCGCCTATCGCGTGGAAAACACGCGTGAGGGCCAGGTGCTCGACTATGACAAGCTGATCCTGGAAGTCGAAACCAACGGCGCTGTGACCCCCGAGGACGCCGTGGCTTATGCCGCTCGCATCCTTCAGGACCAGTTCCAGATCTTCGTGAACTTCGAAGAGCCTTCCGAAGCCCGTGCGGCCGAGGACGACAAGCCGGAGCTGGACTTCAACCCGGCCCTCCTGAAGAAGGTGGACGAGCTGGAGCTGTCGGTGCGTTCGGCGAACTGCCTGAAGAACGACAACATCGTCTATATCGGCGACCTCATTCAGAAGTCCGAGGCGGAAATGCTCCGCACCCCGAACTTCGGTCGCAAATCGCTCAACGAGATCAAGGAAGTTCTCGCACAGATGGGTCTGCATCTGGGCATGGACGCGCCGAACTGGCCGCCGGAGAACATCGAAGATCTCGCCAAGAAATATGAGGATCAAATCTAGGAGGAACGCCGCGAGGCGTCCCTAACCGGGATTGAAGGAGAAAACCGATGCGTCATGGCGTCGCCCACCGCAAGCTTAACCGCACCTCGACTCACCGTCGCGCCATGTTCGCCAACATGGCCGCGTCGCTGATCGAGCACGAACAAATCGTCACCACCCTGCCGAAGGCCAAAGAGCTCAAGCCGATCATGGACAAGCTCATCACCCTGGCCAAACGCGGTGATCTGCATGCTCGCCGTCAGGCGATCTCCAAGATCCGCAACAAGGATCAGGTGGCCAAGCTGTTTGAAACCCTCGGCCCGCGCTACGAAGAACGCAATGGTGGTTACACCCGCGTTCTGAAAGCCGGTTTCCGTCATGGCGACAACGCGCCGATGGCGGTTATCGAGCTGGTTGATCGCGATCCCGAAGCCAAAGGCGCCGCCGATCGTGCGCGTGAAGAGGCTGTCGAGGGCGCTGAAGACTAAGGCCTTCGCACTTTCGAACGAGACAAGGGCCGCATCCTTCGGGATGCGGCCCTTTTCGTTTGCGCGGGACTAAGCGCCTCTAGGCGTTGAAACAGATCTTGTTGCCATCAAGATCGCGCACATAGGCGGAGTAATAGGGGCCGCGTTGTCCCGGCTTTCCCTCATCCGTCCCGCCCAGTTCGAGAACTCTCCTGTAGATCGCGTCGACCTGCTCGGGCGCGCCGACATGAAAACCGATCATTGTTCCGTTGCCGTGTGTCGCTGGCTTCCCATCAAAGGGGTCCGCCACCGCAAAGGCGAACCCGTCGCCCAGCCAGTTGGACATCCGGTCGGTCTGTGCGGCCTGTACGATGCCGAAATGGCTGAAGAGCTGGTCGTAGAAGCGGATTGCAGCCTCCATATTGTTGGTGCCGGCGACGAAATAATTCATTTGCACGTCTGTCTCTCCTGAGTGCGTCTGTGACGTTGAGAGACAAGGTTATTTCCAAATATGACATTTTATGTCGTATTTGGTGAATGACGAGATCAGACGCGTCCACCAGATTGCAGCGGCTTGAAAGGCTCACGGCGCAGCTGCAAGCTGAACCGTTTTGCGTCATCAAGGATTTGGCCAAGACCCATGGTGTCAGCGAGCGCACCCTGACGCGGGACCTGGCGTTGTTGCGCGAGCAGGGGCTGCCGATCGAGACTGATCGCGGACGCGGAGGCGGCGTGCGACTGGATCGCCGCTGGGGCGTCGGACGACTGAACCTCGCTTATGCAGAGGCGGTGGATCTGCTCATCGGCATCGAGGTGGCGCAGCAATTGGGATCGCCGATCTTCCTGGCCAGCCTGGACGCGGTCCGACGCCAGCTGATCGCGTCCTTCTCGCCAGAGAAGCGCGAGAGGGTGGAGGCGCTGAAATCGAGAATTCTCGTCGGCGTCACCTCGTCCACTTTTGTACAGGCGAGCGCGTCTTTGCCGCCCGATCCAGTGGTGAAGGCTTTGCACCAGGCGTTCATCGACAAGGAAGTCCTCGATATCTGCTATCAGCGCGAGGACCTGATGGTCACAGAGCGGCGGATCGAGCCGCATTACCTGCTGCTGAAATACCCGGTCTGGTATGTCATCGCCTTTGATCATCTCAGGGGCGAGCCGCGGACGCTGAGATGTGACCGGATCCGGGAGGCGCGGCTGACCGGCGCACGCTTCACGCTTCGGCCCAAATCGCAATTCGAGCATATCTGGACTGAAGGCGGTCTGCTCGCCTGAGGTCGGCTAATCGCCGCCAAGCGCCTTGCGGGCCTTGGCGCGGTGCGTATCGGTAATGGCGCCGCCAACTTGCAGGATGATGGTCGTCAGCACTGTGCCGTCATCGGCATAGCCGACGAGTCCCAGAAAATCGGGAATGATGTCGACGATCCACAGGAAGTAGAGCAGGCCGAAGGCGAGGGCGGCGCGGGCCTGCAAGGGCGTCTCAGGATCGCGCATGGCGTAATAGGCGGCGACCAGATCCTCCAGGAACGGGATCTGGCGCGCCACACGCTGGACCTTCGGCCAGAAATTGGCCTCGACCTTGGCTTCATCCTGCTCGAACTCCGCCTCGGTACGCTCGGATGCTTCCTCCACCCGCTGATGGGCCAGCTCTTCCGCCCGGTCGAGCGCTTTGGTCCGGCCGTCCTTGTAAAGCGGCGCATAGGCTTTCTCGGCGCGGGACTGGATCTTCTCCAGAGCCTTGTCGCCCTTGCCGCGTCTGAAGATGAAGGTCTCGATCTGTTTGCGCATGATGCATCCCCCTGGGGGCAGTATATCCCGTTTGAGAGCGAACGCCGCGACGATCTTGCGAAACCGTAATCGCTCAGCCCCTGTTCAGGCCGCTTGCCTGATCTTACATCGGCCTATCACTATTTTCGTGTTTGCTGGCTTAGCCCGAGGAGATTGCTCCATGATCCGAACCCTGTCGCTTGCGCTGTTGACCAGTGTGGCCCTTGTCGCTCCGGGAGCGGCGCAGGAGCGGGCGGTCCCTGAAACACAGGCTCAGGTTCAGCTCTCCTTCGCCCCTGTTGTGCGGGAGGCGGCGCCGGCTGTGGTGAATGTCTATTCGCGTCGCGTGATTGCTCAACGCACCCCATTCGCAGGCGATCCCTTTTTTGAGCGTTTTTTCGGACCGCAGGTGCGAGAGCGCGAGGTGAACTCGCTGGGCTCCGGCGTGATCGTGGATTCCACCGGCGTCATCGTCACCAACAATCACGTCGTGCAGGGCGCACAGGATCTGCGCGTCGTCCTGTCCGACCGGCGCGAGTTCGAGGCGGAGCTGCTCCTGGCGGATGAGCGCACCGATCTCGCAGTTCTGAAAATCGACACGAACGAAGCACTGCCGGTCCTGCCGTTCGATGAGGCGGGCGACAGCGAGGTGGGCGATCTGGTGCTGGCCATCGGCAATCCGTTTGGCGTGGGCCAGACCGTCACCTCCGGCATTGTGTCGGCGTTGGCCCGAACCGATGTCGGCATTTCAGACTATGCCTTCTTCATCCAGACCGATGCAGCCGTGAACCCGGGCAATTCCGGCGGCGCGCTTGTGGATATGGACGGACAGCTGATCGGCGTGAACACGGCGATCTTTTCGCGCTCGGGCGGATCAAACGGCATCGGCTTCGCCATTCCGTCTGAAATGGTGCGCACGGTCGTCGAGGCCGCGCTTCAGGATGGCGAGATCATCCGCCCCTGGCTGGGGGCGCGCCTGCAGCCGGTCACCCAGGACCTGGCGAGCTCCCTGGGGCTGGACCGCCCGCGTGGAGCGATTGTCGCCGATATCTGGCAGGGCGGGGCCGCGGACCGGGCCGGTCTCCAGCAGGGGGATGTGGTGGTGGCCGTTGATGGCGTGGAAGTGAATGATGAGGTGGGCGCCCGTTTCCGCTTCGCCACGCGCATGATTGGCGACACTGCAGAGCTTTCGGTTCTGAGGGACGGGCGTGAGCGTGTCTTGCGCGTGGATGCGGAACCTGCGCCAGGCGCGATTGAGGGCGCGCGCATGGAGATCACGGGCGAGAACCCGCTTCATGGCGCCGAGCTGGTTCAGCTCAGCCCGGCCTTCAACGAAGAGAACGGCATCGACCCCTTCATGAACGGGGTTCTGGTGTCTTCGGTCGCGCGCCGCTCCGCCGCCGCCTATTTCGGTTTCCAGCCCGGCGACCGCATCCTGTCCATCCAGGATGAGCGTGTGGATAATCTGGTCGATCTCAACCGCATTCTGCGAGAGAAAGAGGGCGCGGACAGCTGGCCGATGGAAATCGAACGGCGGGGCGAACGATTCTCACGGACGCTGTCTCTCTAACCGGTCTGCTTGCGTTCGGATATCGCGAGGTCCCAGTCCAGCCAGGACTTGGCCTCGTCGATGTCGCGAAATTGCGCGATCAGCCGGTGATTCAGACTGATTGTCGTGTCGATCAGGGTGTATTCCAGCTCCTGGCGCTCGGAGGCGGGGTCGTAAACGACCGCAATCCGCCCCGACCCGCCGCTCAGGCAGGCGGAAATAGCACGCCCGAACGCGATCGCGTCAGCCTCGTCTAGATGCGACTTTGAGAGGCCTGGCAGGACAAGCAGGCGAATGCGGTTGCAATAGGGGCAGGTCTGCATGAATTGCAGGAAGCGTTGAGCGGCCTCAGCCGTGAAGGCGTCCCCCACATCAAGTATGACCCGACCCTGTCCTTCTTCGAGAATGCGCATGAGGCGTCCAGTGAGTTATAAAGGCATAACCACACTGTAAGTAGGTTCGTTCGGAGCCGTTACAAGACTGTCACAAAAAAAGAGTGTGCGCGGTCCGCATCAATCTCGCGCCAGGGCGCGCCAGGCGATGTCGCGGCGGCAGACGCCCTCGGGCCAGTCGATCATGTCCACCGCGGTGTAGCAGCGCTCCACGGCCTGTTTGAGGTCATCGCCGACAGCGGTGACGTTCAGCACCCGACCGCCATTGGCCACAAGCTCGCCGGCTTCATTGGTCCCGGTCCCGGCGTGGAAAATGGTGACGCCTTCGACCACTCCGGCCTCCTTGACGTTCGAGATGACCGAGCCCTTGTGGTAATGGCCCGGATAGCCCCGGGTCGCCATCACGACGGTGGCTGACGGACGGGCCTGGTCCACAGTTGGCAGCAATTGTGCGAAATCCCGCGCTGGCATGCCGCCCGTGGCGCAAGCCAGCAGCACGGGCACGATATCGTCGAGCATGGACGCCATGAGCACCTGACATTCAGGGTCGCCAAAACGCACATTGAACTCGACGACTTTCGGCCCCTCCGAGGTCATCATGAGGCCTATGTAAAGAACGCCCTGATAGGGATGGCCGGCCTCATTCAGGCCATTGATCATCGGCGCGGCGATCTTTTCATCCACCTCGGCCATGAGCGCAGGCGTCATCACGGGAGCGGGACAATAGGCGCCCATGCCGCCGGTGTTGGGACCTTCGTCATTGTCCAGAAGCCGCTTGTGATCCTGGCAGGCGGGCAGGGTGATGCGGTTCACCCCGTCGGTGAGGACGAAGACGCTGGCCTCCTCGCCATGCATGAATTCTTCAATGACCAGTTCTGCGGAAGCATCGCCGAACTTACCCGACAGCATCTCCTCGGCTTCCGCCTTGGCCTCGTCCAGGGTCGGGGCGATGACGACGCCCTTGCCTGCGGCCAGACCGTCCGCCTTGAGCACATAGGGCGCCTCCAGCGTGTCGAGAAACGCCTTGGCCTTGTCGACCTCGGTGAAGCGGCCATAGCGGGCGGTCGGCACGCCCAGCTTGGCCATCAGATCCTTGGAGAAGCCCTTGGAGGCTTCAAGCTGGGCCGGCTCCCTGTTCGGGCCGAACACGTCAAAGCCGCGTGCGCGCAAACGGTCCGCGGCGCCGAGCGCGAGGGGGACTTCAGGACCAATGACGATGAGATCGGGTTCGAGCTGCAGGACGAGCTGTTCGAGCTTCTCCACATCATCAGGCTGCACGTCGAAGCAGGGACCGAACTGGTCCATGGCCGGCGAGCCGGGCGCAGACCAGATGGTGTCCACCAGCGGGCTTTGGGAAATCTTCCAGGCAAGGGCATGCTCGCGGCCGCCCGATCCGATGATGAGAATGTTCATGGTCCGCCCTTGTGGTCCTGAAAGCGAGAAGTCAGAAGGTCTGCGACAGCTGAATGGCCCCGACGGGCGCGCAGGTCAACGGCGCCTGAGCGGTACACGCAATCCGAATCCGCGGCTAGGGTGACGGGATGACAGACGCCAGCGCTTCCAACACGCCCGAATATACGGTTTCCGAACTCTCCAACGCTCTCAAGCGGACGGTCGAGCAGGCCTATGACCATGTGCGTGTGAGGGGGGAGCTGGGCCGCGTGACCGTCGCCAAGTCCGGCCATGTCTATCTCGACATGAAGGACGACAAGGCGGTCATAGACGGGGTGATGTGGAAAGGCGTCGCCGCTCATCTCAATTTCCGGCCAGAGGAAGGGTTGGAGGTGATCGCCGAGGGGCGTCTGTCGACCTTCCCCGGGCGCTCGAAATACCAGATGATCATCGAGCGGATGGAGCCGGCGGGCGAAGGAGCGCTTATGGCGCTTCTGGAAGCGCGCAAGAAGGCGCTCGCGGCCGAAGGCCTGTTCTCTCCTGATGGAAAGCGCGCACTGCCCTTCCTACCGCGCGTGATCGGGGTCGTGACCTCTCCGACAGGGGCGGTGATCCGCGATATTCTGCATCGTCTGGAAGACCGCTTCCCGGTCCATGTTCTGCTCTGGCCCGTCCTGGTGCAGGGCGAGAAGGCGGCGGATCAGATCGCCCATGCGATCGAGGGTTTCAACGCGATTGAGCCGGGCGGGCCAGTGCCAGTTCCCGACGTTCTGATTGTGGCGCGAGGCGGCGGTTCGATCGAGGATTTGTGGTGCTTCAACGAAGAGCGCGTCGTGCGCGCCGCCGCTGCCTCTCGCATTCCGCTGATTTCAGCGGTTGGGCATGAAACCGACACCACGCTGATCGATTACGCCTCGGACCGTCGCGCGCCCACGCCGACAGGCGCGGCCGAGATCGCCGTGCCGGTCCGGCGCGAACTGGTTGAACGCATCTCCACAACCACCGCCCGGCTGATGAGCGCCCTGGTGCGCGGTCTTGATCGCAAGGCGGCGGATCTGAAATCCGCTTCTCGCGGCCTGCCCAGCCCTCGGGCCACACTCAATGAGAACAACCAAAAGCTCGACTTCATCGCCAGCCGGCTCAATGGCGCGGCTCAGTCGGGTCTGGAGCGCAAGCAGACCCGATTGCAGGCGGCGGCGCTCCAGATGCGGCCCACGGCCCTCAGGCGCGATCTGGCGATCAAGGGCGATCGATTCCAGCAGTCCGGCGCCCGGCTGGAACAGGCGTTTCGCCGGGAACTCGGTGATCAGGCCCGGACGCTCGGATCTCTGGGCGCGCGACTCGAGGCGCTCTCGCACAAATCGGTGCTCAGGCGCGGGTTTGCTCTGGTGAAGGATGAGTCCGGCGCGCTGGTGCGCCAGGGCGCGGCCTTGACCTCCGGTCAGGCGGTGACGCTGGTATTTGAGGACACGACGAGGGGGGCCATCGTTGACGGCGCATCTTCGGCCTCGCCCTCCAGCGCTCCTGAGCCTGCTGCGCGTCCAAAATCCGCGACGACATCCCGAAAGAAACCGTCCAGTCCGGATCAGGGCAGCCTGTTCTAGGCGGCGTTCAGCTTGGCCAGGAATTCGGTCATGTCGCTCTGGAGCTGGCTGGCCAGCCTTCCAAGCGAATCAGAGGCCTGAACGACGGAGTGCGCCGCCGTACTGGTCTCCTCGGCGCCAGTCTGGACCAGCAGGATCTCCTCGGACACCGAACCGGCGCTTCGGGCTGTCTGATCCGTGGTGCGGCTGATTTCGGCTGTGGCTGCGCTTTGTTCTTCCACGGCGCTTGAAATGGTGGTGCTCACCTCATTGACCTGCTGGATCGAGCGGGTGACGGCCTGGATGGCGCTCACAGCCCGCGCGACCACGCTCTGGATATGGGAAACTTGCTGTGAAATCTGGTCGGTGGCCTGGGCGGTCTGGCTTGCCAGCGCCTTGACCTCGCTTGCGACGACGGCGAAACCCTTGCCCGCTTCACCGGCGCGCGCAGCCTCGATGGTGGCGTTCAGCGCCAGAAGATTGGTCTGGTCAGCCACGGTTTCGATGAGCGAGATGATCTCACCGATCGTATCCGCCGCAGCGCTCAGCTGGGCCATGGTTTCGCTCGTCTCTTCGGCTTCCGCATGCGCGCCGCTGGCGGTTTCGGAGGACAGAGCCACATTCTGCGCGATCATCTGAATGGCGCCGTCGAGCTCGGATGCGGCCTGGGCCACCATTTGCGCTGTGACATTCGCCTCTTCTGCAGCGGCGGCGACGGTCTCCGAGCGGGACGAGGCCGATTGGGCGGTATGGGACATGGAGCGGGCTGTCTCGGAGAGTTCTGCAGCCGCGCTCGAGACGGTTCGGACGATCGTGGAGACAGAGCGCTCGAAATCGTTCGCCAGCCGTCGACGTTCGGCGTCCCGGCGATTGCGCATATCCGCCTCGATCGTGCTCAGACACAGATCCATATCCAGGAAGGCCGCCTTGGTCAGCGCCTGGATATCGGCGTCGAGACGCTCGATGACGCCTCGGCGCATCAGTCCGGCTTCTTTCAGGCGCAGGCGATTGAGTGCGCACAGCACGCCGCTGATCACTTTCTGGTAGGCGGCGAAATACCAGCGCTGCTCCAGTTCAAGGCGGGCGTGGGTCATCCCGATCCTGGAGACCGAAGTCACGTAGTCCTGAGCAAAACGGGCCGAGCAGATTTCCATCCAGTGCTCGAACTGCTTCTGCTGCGCATGGCGGCGAATGGCGTCAGTGGGAAAGAAAGCTGCGGTTGCAGGCGTGTCGAGGACATCGGCATAGAACTGGTCCAGCACGCCCGGCAGTATCTGCTCGATAAAGGGTTTCAGCCGGCGCAGAGATTCACGGTCCGACTCTGAAAAGTCGAGAAATTCCAAGCGGGAACCCAAGTCGGCTCGAATTCTGGCGGAGGCTTCGGCCACATCCGCAGAGAAGGAGTCAGACACTTCGCTCATATCATTAGTACCCGATGCAAGTTGCGCCAGAGTGCTCCGAATAACGTTATTATACAATAACTTGGAACTACATCTCTATTGTGGCGTCCTGCATAGGGTCTGAGGTTTAAGCGGCCCTTAACCGGGCAAGGAAGTCGGCCACATCCGAGCGGAGCTTGGCGGCCTGTTGGCCCAGTTCATCAGAAGACCGCACCAAACCTTTGGCGGACGTCGCCGTGCTCTGCACGCTGTTGAGCACGCCAGCGATGGTCTGGGACACAGACCCCGAGCTTTGGGCGGTCTGTTCCGTGTTCCGGCTGATCTCGGCGGTTGCCGCGTTCTGTTCTTCCACGGCGGCGGAAATCGAGGTGGAGACGCCATTGACCCGTTCAACCGACCGCGCCACGTCTTCAATGGCTTCGACCGCGCTTTTCACAACCGTCTGTATGTTGTTGATCTGTTGGGAGATTTCGTCAGTCGCTTTGGCGGTTTGTCCGGCCAGTGACTTCACCTCGCTGGCCACGACGGCGAAGCCCTTGCCGGCGTCGCCAGCGCGCGCCGCTTCGATCGTGGCGTTCAGCGCCAGCAGATTGGTCTGTTCGGCCACGCCCTCGATCAGGGTGATGATCTCACCAATTTTCTGAGCGGCTTCATCCAGCGTATTCATGGTGACGCGTGTGCGTTCCGCCTGTTGGGCGGCCTGCGAGGATCCGGAGGCCGCTTCGCCTGCGCTGGCTGAAATCTCCTGGATGGCCTTGGTCAGTTCCGATGACGCGCCCGCAACGCTTTGTGCGGTCGCGGTGGCTTCCTCTGCAGCCGCGGCGACGGTGGAGGCCTGCTGGGATGAGGTTTCCGCGTCTCTCGCCATGGAGCGCGCGCTTTCCGCCAGATCGGTCGAGGTCTTGGCGAGTGTGTCTGAAATCGCTCCGATCTGGCCTTCCATTTCGGTGGCCAGCTGATCGAAGATCGCCAGACGCTCTTCGTTCTGACGCTCATAGATCACGGTCAGCACCAGCTCCATGTCGAGCATGACAGCCTTGACCAGAACCGAGACCCGTTGACGCGCGGCTTCGGAATGGCGTTTCCAGTTGATGGGTGAGCCTTTCTTGCGCTGATCGTTCAGCACGGCTTCGATCAGTCCCATCATCAGGAAGTTGTAGGCGCCGAAATACCATTGCGGCTGGAGTTTCAGTCGGGCGTGCGCGTCGCCGATGGCGGTGACGGAGCGGGTGTACTCGTCATCGAACTTGGCGTCCGCGATTTTCATCCAGTGTTCGAGTTGCTTGTCGCGAGCATGTTTGACGCCAGCATCACCGCCGAACATGCCGTAGATTTCCGGCCAGCCCTTCAGATGCTCGTAAAAAGCGTCCAGGGTGGCGGGAAATTCCCGGGCGATGACAGGTTTGAGTTCTCGAAGCAGCTCGCGTTCCTGCTCCTTGATCTTCATGAAGGCGATGCGCGTTTTATAATCGATCGAGAACGACATGGTGACCTGCGGGATAGCTGTTAAGCGTCGAAATTGAGCACGTTCACACACTCGATTCAGTCTGGTTAACAGGTCATTTCGCGTCTGCGTTGTGCGGCGTCAGTTCTTGAAGGCCGCCAGCACATAGGGACGCGCCGACCAGACCGTCAGCAGCGCCAGAAACCAGACCGCCCCAACCCAGTAATGATACCACAGGGCGAGGTCGGTCATGCCGATCATCACCAGAACGAAGGGCGCGGCGGTAATCACCATCTGAAGCGCGGTCTTGATCTTGGCGGTCGAGGTTACGGTCAGAGCGCCTTTGGAGGGGAGGATAAAACGTAGGGCTGTAATGGCGGCGTCCCGCCCGATGATCGCGATGACGGGCAAGACGAGATAGGCGTCAAAACCGCTAATGACGCAGTAGGCGATCAGATACCCGCCCACCAGCACCTTGTCGGCGATGGGGTCGAGCAGGGCGCCGAGGGCGCTCTGCGCGCCCATGGCCCGCGCGAGCCATCCATCGAGCCAGTCCGTGAGGGCCGCGACCACGAAGACTGCTGCGGCAATCAGCCCCAGTCGGACCGCGTCTGATTCCAGCATCGCCAGCGAACTTTGCACCAGCACCCAGCCGCCAATCACGCCCGCCAGGGCGCGTCCGATGGTGAGGATGTTGGGCAGCTGTCGCAGGACGCTATTCATGGAAATGCTCATAGATCTTCCGGGCGAGGGCTCTGGAGACGCCCTCAACGGCTTCGAGATCCGCCAGATTGGCGCGGGAGACGGCCTTGGCAGAGCCGAAATGCTTCAGAAGCGCGCTCTTGCGCGTGGCGCCAACGCCGTCGATCTCGTCGAGCGGATTTTCGCGTATCTGTTTGGCGCGCTTGGCCCGGTGGCCGGTGATGGCGAAGCGGTGCGCCTCGTCACGGATGCGTTGAAGGTAATACAGCACCGGATCATTCATGGGCAGGCGGATGGGCGGCTTGCCGGGCATGTAGAAGACTTCCCGGCCCGCATCCCGGTCCGGGCCCTTGGCCACGGCGGCGACGGCGACATCATCCACCCCGAGCTCTTCCATGACCTCCATGACCGATGAAAGCTGGCCCTTGCCGCCATCGATCAGGATAAGATCGGGTACAGGAACGCCGTCCTCGCGTTCCTTCTGAAGCCGGGTGAACCGGCGCCGGATCATCGCCTGCATCATGGCGAAGTCGTCATTGGTCGCCGCGTCATCGCCTTTCATGTTGAAGCGGCGATAGCTCTGCTTATCGAACCCTTCAGGGCCCGCCACGATCATCGCGCCGAGCGCATTCGTGCCCTGGATGTGGGAGTTGTCATAGACTTCGATCCGCTCCGGTCGCTCTTCCAGACCAAAGACCCGCGCCACGCCGTCCAGCAGTTGCGCCTGGGAGCGGCTTTCCGCCAGATTGCGGCCCAGCGCTTCCTTGGCGTTGCGTTCGGCCGCTTCCACGAGCGCTTTCTTCGAGCCGCGCTTGGGGGTCCTGATCTCGACCGGATGACCGGCGCGCAGGGTCAGGGCTTCGGCCAGGAGCTCGGCCTGCTGCGGGTCAGAACTCGTGAGGATCAGGCGCGGCGCCGGCTTGTCGTCATAGAACTGGGCGATGAAGGCGGACAGAATCTCGTCCGGCGCCGCATCCTGTTCGTGCTTGGGATAGAGCGCGCGATTGCCCCAGTTCTGCCCGGCGCGGAAAAAGAAGATCTGCACACAGGTCTTCCCACCTTCCTGATGCAGGGCGATGACGTCGGCGTCCTCCACGCCGTCCGGATTGACGTCCTGCTGGCTTGTGACGGCGGCGATGGCGCGGATGCGGTCTCGCAGCTTGGCGGCGGTCTCAAAGTCGAGATTTTCAGAGGCCGCGGTCATCTCGTCCTGAAGCCGCTGGCGCAGGCTGTTTGACCGACCCGACAGAAAGTCCTTCGCCTCGCGCACCAGCTCGTCATAGTCGGCCGGGCTGACAAGATCGACGCAAGGCCCTGCGCAGCGCTTGATCTGATAGAGCATGCAGGGACGGGTCCGGCCCTCATAAACGCTGTCGGTGCAGGTTCTTATACCGAAAGCCTTCTGCAGCGTGTTCAGCGTGTTGTTGACCGCGCTGGGGCTGGCGAAGGGGCCGAAATAATCGCCCTTGGCCTTGCGCGCGCCACGATGCTTGGTCAGTTGCGCGCTTTCATGATCGCGGCGGATCAGGATGTAGGGAAAGCTCTTGTCATCACGCAGCAGGATGTTGAAGCGGGGCTTCAGGCGCTTGATGAGGTTTGCTTCAAGCAGCAGCGCTTCGGTCTCGGTGCGGGTGAGGACAAACTCCATCGACCGCGTCAGCGAGATCATCAGGGCGATGCGATTGGTGTGCCCGCCGGACTTGGCGTAGTTCGACACCCGGTTCTTGAGCTTCTTTGCCTTGCCCACATAGAGGACCTCGCCATCCTCGCCATACATGCGGTAGACGCCCGGCCCCTGGGACAGGTTCTTTACATAGTCGGCGATGATCTCCGGCCCGGTGCGATACTCCTTCGGCGCCGGCCTGGGGCCAGCGTCGGAGGCTTTGTCGAGCGGGGGCGCGTCGGGGCGGTTGGCTTTGACCATGGGCCTAAGATAGGCGCGAAGTTCTGAGTCGTCAGCGCCAGCGGCTGAGGCTGACGCCCACGCTCTCGGCATCCTCGAGAGCGGTCAGCTTGTCGAGCGTCAGGTCAAGGCGTTTCACGCGTGGATCGGCGAACAGGGTGTCGGCGATTGTCTGGGCGAGGTCTTCCAGCAGATCATGATGCGCGGACCCCACGATCTGACGCACGGTCTCGGCCATGGCGGCGTAGTTCACCGCTTCCCCGAGGGCGCCATTGGGATGCGTGGCTTCAGGCGCGACCTCGGCGGTCAGGCTGATCTCCAAAGGCTGCTTGCGGCCGCGCTCTGAATCATAGACGCCCACTTCCGCCTCAAGGCGGAGGCGATTGACGCGCACGCTGACCCGCTCGCCTGCATAATCAGGACGGGCGTTCGCGGCGTTTTGTGCAGCCAGGGCGTCGAGTTTCATAAAGCGGCCTCTACATCCAGTCTTCAGGAGCGGTATAAGCCGGAATGGCCCGGCGCCAAACCGCTCTGGGCCGATAGAGTGCAGATAGGATTATCATGGGCGACCCTTCGAGCCAAAAACCTGCAGCGCTGGTCACCGGCGGCGCCAAGCGACTGGGCCGCGCCTTCATCGAGGCGCTGGCTGCGGACGGCCATGATGTGATCATCCATTACAACAGCTCGGCGGATGAGGCCGAGGCGCTGGTCAAAGAGATCAGAGGCGTGCGCGCCATCGCGCTGGGCGCCGATCTGTCAAAGCCGGAAGAGGCGGCAAGCCTGGTCGCACGCGCCAATCAAGCGCTGGGTCCCGTGGGCGTTCTGGTCAATTCCGCCTCGATCTTCGAGCAGGACCAGCTTGAGGATCTGGGCGCCGAGAGCTTTCACCGTCACATGACGGCGAACACGCTGGCGCCGGCGCTTCTGACAAAGGCGGTGGCCGGGCAAGGGCTTGAGCGCGCCAGCGTCGTGAATGTGCTTGATTACAAGCTCTTCAATCTCAATGCCGATTATTTCTCCTACACGCTCTCCAAGGCCGCATTGAAGACCATGACGGAGATGCTGGCGAAGTCGCTGGCGCCGAAAGTCCGGATCAACGCCATCGCGCCGGGCCTGACCCTGCCGAGCGCGCACCATTCCGAAGCCGAGTTCCAGCGCGTGCATGACGACAATCCGCTCAAGTGCGGCTCGACGCCGGAGGATCTGGTCGCGGCGCTGCGCTTCTTTGTGAATACGCCGTCAGTCTCTGGGCAGATTGTCTGCGTGGACGGAGGCCAGCATTTCGACCCCCGGCTCCGCCGGGATGTGTTCGAGGCGTTATGATTGGGGTCACGCCCGTGGGCGTGACGATCCTCGCTAAAGCTTCGGACGCGCGGTCGCGCTTGCGAACCCTGCGGGTTCGGTTTGCTGTTACGCTTCATCCTGAAGAGTGAGTGGGGACATTAAACCCTCTTTCCCGGCGTAGGCCGGGATCCAGAGATCGTCTGGCGCTGCGCATTCGGCTCTGGGCCCCTGCCTTCGCAGGGCAAGAGAAGTGTTTTAATGACAGGATGAATCCGCGTTAGCCGGACAAACGGTTCTCTGAGACCTTCACCGAGTATCGGAACGCTAACCCCGACGCACCACGGCCTTCTCGCCACAGCTCGGGCGGCGGATCTCGACAGCAGTCAGACCTGGCAGGGTTTTCTCGAGGCGCTCGAACACCCAATAGGCGATCGCTTCCAGAGACGGATGCTCCAGACCTTCCACATCATTGAGGAGGCGGTGGTCGAGCTGTTCGCGGATCTTGTTGATCTCGGCCTCGATTTCCCAGAAATCCTTGACCATGCCGCTTTCGGCCGCACGCGAACCGGTCAGCGTCACCGTGCCGGCGAAGGAATGCCCGTGCATCCGCGAAAACGGATGATCAGCGTCCTTGTGCTCGAAATGGTGCGCTGCGTCGAAGGTGAAGTCCTTCGAGATTTCCAGGTGCAGATCGGTCATGGTCAGGGTTTCATGCTCAAGCAAGGCGCGCCATATACAGGCAAAGCGTACAAAAGAGAACCGTTCCCGGCTGTTTGTCGCAGTCCGGGCCAGAGAGAGCCGATATGAGTGAAACGCCCGCCCGTCCCGCGTTGACGCCGAAAACCATCCTTCTCTGGGCTTTGCCCGTACTGGCGGGCATCCTCGTGCTGATCCTCAGCTACGCGCTCCACTGGGAGCCCTGGTTCGGCTTCGCCAGCATCATCGCCGGCGCGCTCCTGACCGTCATGCTGATCGGCAATCACTACAAGGTGGGGCCGGACGCCTGATCAGGCCTTGGCCTTCATCGTCACCAATGACCAGACATGGCCGTAAGGGTCGCGCACCTTGCCGTGCCGGCCGAAGAACTCCTCGGTGACATCCCGGATCGAGGTGCATCCGGCCTCGACCGCGCGTTGGTGCCAGGCGTCCGCGTCGTCCACCTGAAGACTGATCGTGAAGGTGGTGCGGTCGCCCAGCGTTGGCGGCGCCACATTGCCGGTCATGGCTTCGTGTTCGGGAAACTCGTCCGCCATGAAGATCACTCCGCCATTGATGCGCAGGGCGGCGTGGCCGAGCTTGCCTTCAAACTCATAGCGTTCAGCTTCTTCCGCGCCGAAGGCCTGTTCATAGAAGCTGATGGCTTCTATGCCATTGCGCACGCTCAGATAGGGCGTGACGGGGTTGGGTTTCGTCGTCTCACTCATCTCTGCGCTCCGCTGGTGTGAACATTTGCGAACACGGGTCAGCTTAGCCCATAGTCCGCGCCATGAGCGATCTGTTTTCCTCCGCCGGTCTTGAGACCGAAGCGCCACGCCCGCTGGCCGACCGTTTGCGCCCGCAAACGCTCGAGGATGTGGTGGGCCAGGACCATGTGCTGGGCCCGGATGGCCCGCTGGGGCGCATGCTCGCGCAGGGGCGCCTGTCCTCGTTGATCCTGTGGGGGCCGCCGGGCGTGGGCAAGACCACCATTGCGCGTCTCCTGGCTGAAAGGGCGGGGCTCGAGTTTGACGCTATCTCGGCGGTCTTCTCCGGCGTCGCCGATCTCAAGAAGGCGTTTGATCGCGCCCGCGCCCGTCGTCAGGCGGGGCGAGGCACGCTGCTGTTCGTGGACGAGATCCATCGCTTCAACCGCGCCCAGCAGGACGGCTTTCTGCCGGTCGCCGAGGAGGGGATCATCACCCTTGTGGGCGCCACCACGGAAAATCCCAGCTTCGAGCTCAACGCCGCGCTCCTGTCGCGCTGTCAGGTGATGGTGCTCAAGCGGCTCGACGCCGAAGCGCTGGAAAAACTGCTCAGGCGCGCCGAGGCCGAGGAGGGGACGACGCTGCCCCTGACCGAAGAGGCGCGCGAAGGCCTGATCGCCATGGCGGATGGCGATGGCCGCTACATGCTGAACCTCGCTGAAGAGCTGATCGCGCTGAAACCCGAGACGCCTCTGGACCTCAAGGACCTCTCCTCGGTGCTGCAAAAGCGCGCCCCGGTCTACGACAAGGACCGGGAGGAGCATTACAACCTCATCTCGGCGCTGCATAAGTCCGTGCGCGGCTCGGACCCGGATGCCGCGCTCTACTGGCTGGCGCGCATGCTGAGCGCGGGCGAGGACCCGCTCTATCTGGCGCGCCGCATCGTGCGCATGGCGAATGAGGAGATCGGCCTCGCCGACCCCGGCGCCGTGCACGCGGCCCTTGCGGCCAAGGATGTCTATGAGTTTCTGGGCAGTCCGGAAGGCGATCTGGCGCTGGCCCAGGCCGTGGTCCACATCGCGTGCGCGCCCAAATCAAACGCGGTCTACACCGCCTGGAAAGCCGCCCTGCGCACCGCCAAGGGAACGGGTTCCCTCATGCCGCCCGCCCATATCCTCAACGCCCCCACCAAGCTCATGAAAGAGGTGGGTTATGGCAAGGGCTATGAGTACGACCATGACGTGGAAGGCGGCGTCTCGGGCCAGAACTATTTCCCCACCGAAATGGGCAAGCCCCCCACCTTCTACGAGCCCAAACCCCAGGGCCGTGAAGCAGCCCTGCTGGAACGGCTGGAGCGGTTTCGCGCGGTGCGGGCGGAGCGGGCCAAGCGCGGAGAGTAGGTTTTCTCACCCTAGCGACCCATCCCCACCGCCTGATCCTCTTGCGCCATCGCGCTCACGCGCCTAACCCTCTCGCCCATGCAACATGTGCTTCTCATAGCGCTGGGCGGCGCGCTGGGCGCGGTGTCGCGGCACTTCGTCAATCAGGCGGGTCTCAGGCTCATCGGGCCGGAATGGCCGTACGGCACGTTCACGGTGAATGTGCTGGGCTGTCTGATGATGGGGCTGCTGGTGGGCTGGCTGGCCAGTGCGGGCCGTCCGGACGCCACCGAGCTGCGTTATGCGCTGGGCGTCGGGTTTCTGGGCGCGTTCACGACGATGAGCGCCTTCTCCCTGGATGTGCTGGTGATGGTGGAGCGCAAGACTTATGTGATGGCCGCGATCTATGCGGGCGGAACGCTGATGGCTTCTCTGGCCGCAGTGTTCGTCGGGCTGATCCTGGCGCGAAAGGTGTTTGCCGCATGAGCGGAGTACAGACGGTTGAAGTCACCCGCGATGAAGACGAGATGCGCGTCGATCGCTGGTTCAAGAAGCATTTCCCTCATGTCCGCCATGGCATGATCGAGAAATTGCTGCGCACCGGCCAGATTCGCGTGGATGGCGGCCGGGCCAAGGGCAATCAGCGCCTCAGCGCGGGCCAGTCCGTGCGCGTGCCGCCCATGCCCGACGCCGGCGAGCCGCGCGACCAGGGCTCGATCACCCGTCAGGATGCGCAGTTCGCGCGTTCGCTGGTGATCTATGAAGACAAGCAGATGATCGCGCTGAACAAGCCGCCGGGACTGGCGGTGCAGGGCGGCTCCAAGGTGACGATGCATCTGGATCATTTGCTGCAGGCCTTCGGCAAGGGTGATCAGAAGCCCAGGCTGGTGCATCGGCTCGACAAGGACACCTCCGGCGTTCTGGTGGTGGCCAAGACCGCCCAGAGCGCCAAGCGTCTGGCGCGCCTGTTCCAGACCCGTGACGTGAAGAAGACCTATTGGGCGATCTGCCTGGGGCTTCCGGCGCCGCGCGCGGGCGAGATCAAGGGCTTCATGAAGAAGTCCATGGAAGGCGATCGCGAGCTGATGGTCGGCGCCCGTCATGGCGAGGAGGGCGCCCAGCACGCGCTGACCCGCTATGCGGTGGCCGACAATGCCGGCGCGCGGGCATGCTGGGTCGTGCTGCGGCCCGAGACCGGGCGCACCCATCAGCTGCGCGTGCACATGCAGGCCATGGGGCATTCGATCTATGGCGACGGCAAATACACCTGCGATTATCCCGATCCCGAAGGCCTGTCGCGCAAGCTGCACCTGCATGCGCGCAAGATCGAGATTCCGCGCGAAGGCCAGAAACCGCTGGTGATCGAGGCGGACCTGCCCAAACACATGGCCGACAGCTTTGACGCGCTCGGGTTCAATCCGGGCGACAATCTGATGCTGGTCGAGGAGGCGCTCGAATGAGCGAACTCAAGCTCGCCGTCTTCGATATTGACGGCACGCTCGTTGACAGCCGCGAGGTGATCCACCGCGCCATGACCCGCGCCTTTGATCGCGCCGGTCTGGGCGAGATCTCCTATGACAAGGTGCGCATGATCGTCGGGCTGGAGCTGGGCGAGGCCGTGGCACAACTCGCCCCGGCCGACTATCCCGTCGAGCGCGTGCCCGAGCTGGCGAATTTCTACAAGCAGGCCTTTGTGGAGATGCGCGCCCAGGACGGGTTCTCAGAACCGCTCTATGCGGGCGCGAAAGAAACCGTTGAACGGCTCGCCGATGAAGGCTGGCTTCTGGGCGTGGCGACCGGCAAGGCGCGGCGCGGGCTCGACATCGTGTTCGAGCATCACGACCTGCACAGATACTTTCAGACCTTCCAGACCGTGGATGGCGGGGCGGGCAAGCCCGATCCGCGCATGGTGCTGGATGCGATGAAGGAAACCGGCGTCGACGCCCATCGCACCGTGATGATTGGCGACACCAGTTGGGATATGCGCATGGCGCGCGCGGCGCATACTCATGCGCTGGGCGTGAGCTGGGGCTTTCACACCCCTGAGGAGATCGCCGAGGGCGGCGCCCACTCCATCCATGATGAATTTGATTGTCTGAATGCGGCGCTCGACGCCTTTGCGGAAAACGGAGCCAGCGCGGCATGAGCATGTCCAAGGCGAAAGCCGAGAACCGGGAACTGCCCAAGCGGTTCTATAAGGAGGTCAGCACTCAGCCCGGCGAGGGCGGCTGGTCGATCCTGCTCGATGGTCGTCCGGTGAAGACCCCGGCCAAGCGCGCCCTGCACGTGCCGTCCGAAACGCTGGCGACGGCGCTCGCGGCGGAATGGGCGGCGCAGGAGACGGTGATCGACCCTTTCACCATGCCGATTACCCGCATCCTGCATGTGGCGCTCGACCGGATGGAAGCGGTGCGCGAAGGCGCAGCCGAGGAAGTGGCGAATTTCGGCCGCACTGACCTTCTGAGCCATCGCGCTGAGGAGTCCCAGCTCGCCGCCCGTCAGGCGGAACTGTGGGACCCGTATCTGGAGTGGGCGAAAACCGCGCTCGACGCGCCGCTCAACGCCGCTGCGACCGTGCTGGCTTTGGAACAGCCTGAAAGCTCCATCGCGGCGCTCAAGGCCCGCGCTCTGGCGCAGGATGATCTGCGTCTGACGGCTCTGGTCAGCGTCACGCCCATCCTTGGCTCGGCGATCCTGGCGTTCGCGCTGCTCGAAGGCGAGGCGGACGCCGAAGCCGTCTGGAAAGCGGCGCGCGTGGATGACGATTACCAGATCGAGCGCTGGGGCGAAGACGCCGAAGCCGCGCTCGCCGCCGCCAACCGCAAGCGCGACCTCATCGCCTGCGAGACCGTCATGCGGGCGCTGGATGAGGCGGGGCTTTAGCTCAGACGTTGAAACCCCGGCCAAGCGGAGCGACCAAACCCACTCACTTCTCTTCCCCCGCGCAGGCGGGGGCCCAGAGCCGAGAGCTCAACGTTTCATGACCTCTGGATCCCCGCCTACGCGGGGAAAGAGGATGAGGGAATTCAGCTCAGCACCACCCATGATTTGCGCCCACCGCCAGACCGGTGCTAGCTAGCTCACAACGAACAAAAAACTTGGGAGTGAAGGCTGATGAAAGCCGTCCTGGAACAGCTCGACGCGAAACGTGAAGCGGCCCGCATGGGCGGGGGCGAAGCCCGCATCAAGGCCCAGCATGAAAAGGGCAAGCTGAGCGCGCGCGAGCGTCTGGACGTGCTGCTGGACGAAGGCAGCTTTGAAGAGCTCGACATGTTTGTCGAGCATGATTGCACCGAATTCGGCATGGCCGACAAGAAGATCCCCGGCGATGGCGTGGTGACGGGCTCCGGCACGATCAATGGCCGTCTAGTCTACGTCTTTGCCAAGGATTTCACCGTGTTCGGCGGCTCGCTGTCCGCCGCCCACGCCCGCAAGATCTGCAAGGTGCAGGATGCGGCGCTGAAGAACGGCGCGCCGATCATCGGCCTGTTTGACGCCGGCGGCGCCCGCATCCAGGAAGGCGTGGACGCGCTGGGCGGCTATGCCGAGATCTTCCAGCGCAACACGCTGGCCTCGGGCGTGATCCCGCAGATCTCCGTCATCATGGGCCCGTGCGCGGGCGGCGATGTCTATTCGCCCGCCATCACCGACTTCATCTTCATGGTGAAGGACACCTCCTACATGTATGTGACGGGCCCGGACGTGGTGAAAACCGTCACAAACGAGGTCGTCACCCATGAAGAGCTGGGCGGCGCGTCCGTCCACGCCAGGAAATCCGGCGTCGCCGAGGGCGCGTTCGAGAACGATATCGAGGCGCTGGTCCAGGTGCGTCGCCTGATCGACTTCCTGCCGGCGTCCAACCGTGAAAAGCCGCCGCTCCGGGAGGTGTTCGACGCGCCCGACCGCGCCGAGCCGAGCCTTGATACGCTGGTGCCGCCGAACCCGAACAAGCCCTATGATATCAAGGAATTGATCGAAAAGGTGGCCGATGAGGGCGATTTCTATGAAATCGCGCCCGATTACGCGACCAATATCGTGGTGGGCTTTGGCCGTCTGGAAGGCCAGACCGTGGGCTTCGTCGCCAACCAGCCGCTCTCGCTCGCGGGCGTGCTCGACATTGACGCCTCCAAGAAGGCCGCGCGTTTCGTGCGTTTCTGCGACGCCTTTGAAATTCCGCTTATCACCTTTGTGGACGTGCCGGGCTTCCTGCCGGGCACCAAGCAGGAGTATGGCGGGCTGATCAAGCATGGCGCGAAGCTTCTGTTCGCCTATGCCGAAGCCACCGTCCCCAAGCTGACTGTCATCACGCGCAAGGCCTATGGCGGCGCCTATGACGTGATGGCGTCCAAGCATTTGCGCGGCGATATCAACTATGCCTGGCCGAGCGCGGAAATCGCGGTGATGGGCGCCAAGGGCGCGGCGGAAATCATCCACCGCAAGGATCTGGGTGATGAAGCCAAGATGGCCGAACACACCAAGGCCTATGAAGACCGCTTCGCGAACCCGTTCGTCGCGGCCTCACGCGGCTTCCTGGATGATGTGATCCAGCCGCACAACACCCGCTTCCGCCTGATCAAGGCCCTGCGCACCCTGCGCAACAAGGAACTCACCAATCCCTGGAAGAAGCACGACAATATTCCGCTCTAAAGCGTGTCGCAATGAAAGATGTTTTCTCTCCGAAGGCATTCAATAAGGAAGCTCAACTAGAGCTCTTTAAAACTCAAGATGATCTAGCCATTGTACTGAGGGCGCATTTTTTACTTGAGAAAATGTCTATCGCAAAGTTGACGGAAGTGCTGCCTGGTTTTGATGGGTTGTATGGTGATCGTTCTGATTTGGCGGTTGCAATTGCTTATTTTAGAGCTCTGGGTGCACCCGAACACATATGGAGACCTCTGAAATATTTGCAAAAAATGAGGAATAATTTTTCTCACGGCAAATCAGAGCAAATATTAGACAGTGATTGCAAGGCGCTCAGGTCGCATATGAGACCGTATTGGGACTATCAGCTTGATGGAAAAATCATCATTCAAGAAAGTGGGATGTATATAGAATCTGGACCAAGTAATGCATCCGAAATTCCAGCCTCAATATTATTTAAAATAATGGTTTCTTTGATTCATCTCGATGTTTGTTGCTTGGGTTGCCGGATACAGATTCAGCACGATAATTTTTCTAATAGCCATGTATTTTCATGGTTTAATCAGATCGAGTAGTTGGTTTCGGCGCTCTGGCGTTAGCGACTTATCCTCCCCCACCCAAACCGCGCCTATCCTTTGCCTTTCCCCGGTTGAGAGGCGGATCGCGACCGCTGGTTTGGGACGGGGAGCGGCGGCGCAGGCCGTCGGTGAAGCCTTGAGTGTGACAGGGGTTCGCCAGCGTCGGGAAGGCCGGTTCGTGCTTACCCTTTGTCTTTAAGACACATTCCGAGCCGGTTTTCCCGCGTTCGCCCCCTCAGCCCATCGGGCATGAGGCGTTTTGGCGTGCGTGAACCCCACGGTCTCTTTCCCCGCGCAGGCGGGGATCCAGAGCCGGAAGTGTAGCGCTTGATGATCGCTGGGTCCCGGCCTTCGCCGGGAAAGAGGGGGGTATGAAAACCTGAAACCCCGGCCAAGCGGAACGCAGAGCCGGGGTCCCAAGCAGAATAAGGCGCATAGAGCGGAGGGAGGTCCCGGGTCTCGCTACGCTCGCCCGGGAATTCAAAGCGTTTGAAAGCCCGCTATTCGAGCTCGACCGCTTCGACCTTGCCGTTTTCCAGGACCAGCGCCAGCTCGCCGCGTTTGAGGCGCAGGGCTTCGGCGCCGAACACGTCCCGACGCCAGCCCTTGAGGGCGGGGATGTCGGCATTGTCGTCGGCGGCGAGTTTTTCCAGATCGGGCACGGTGGCGATCAGGCGGCTGGCGACGCCTTCCTGGTCGGACACGACCTTGAGGAAGACTTTCAGCATTTCGATGATCGGGCCCAGATTGGGCGGGCTCGCTTCGGGCTTGTCCACCTTGGGGGCATAGGCCTTGGGGTCCGCCAGCGCTTCGGTCATCAGCGCGATCAGGCGCTCGGCCGGCTTTGAGCGTTCAAAGCCCTTGGGCACCGCGCGCAGGCCCTTGAGATCATCGAGCGAGGTCGGCGCGGCGTGGGCCAGCTCATACAGGCCATCATCCTTGATGATGCGCGAGCGGGGAATGTCGCGGGTCTGCGCTTCGGTCTCGCGCCACAGCGCGGCGGCCTTCAGGCCCGCCAGCCATTTTGCCGTGGTCTTGCGCAGCTTCAGACGCTTCCAGGCGTCTTCAGGGTGCATTTCATAGGTGGCCGGGTCGGTGAGGGTCTTCATCTCCTCGGCCAGCCAGGCCTCGCGGCCCACCTTGGCGAGCTTCTCGCGCAGGATCGGGAACAGGTCGCGCAGATGGGTCACATCGGCGAGCGCGTATTCCTTCTGCTTGTCCGACAGCGGGCGGCGCGACCAGTCGGTGAAGCGCGACCCCTTGTCGAGGTTCACCTTCACCAGCGCGCGCACCAGATTGTCGTAGGAGATCGAGTCGCCCAGCCCCACGGCCATGGCCGCGATCTGGCTGTCAAAGAGCGGTTTGGGGATGATGCCGCCGCCTTCGTGGAAGAAGATCTCCAGATCCTGCCGGCAGGCATGGAAGACCTTGATGACGTTCTGATCGGTCAGAAGATCATAGAAGGGTTGAAGGTCGAGGCCTTCGGCCAGAGGGTCGATCAGCACTTCTGTGTCATCGCCTGCGGCCTGAATCAGGCACAGCTGCGGCCAGAAGGTGCTTTCGCGCATAAACTCTGTGTCTACGGCGACATATTCAGCCTGGCGCAGCTTGGCGCACGCCTGGGCGAGGGACTCAGTATCGGCGATCCATTCCATAGCGTGCTCGATTATACCGAACTTCGCCCTTTGGCGAGCCTTCTGCTCACTGAGCGCTTTTTCGCCGCGCCAGCATGCGCCAGATGATGAAAAGCGCGGCCCCCAAAGAGCCCAGAGCGACAAATCCATAAGCGGCCTGCAAGGGCAGGGCGCTGGCCCCGATCACAAGCAGCACTAGCGGGCCCAGAGTGCCGCCCAGCCCGTTGAGCACGCCGGACGCCGCCAGAAGGCGCCCGCGCATCTCTTCCTTCGCGCGACGTTGCGCCATGGCTTGCAAGGGCACCAGGAACAGTCCGCCGCCAACCGCCGAGGCCGCAAGATCAAACAGGATCCGCCAGTTCGCGCGGTCCATCAGGAAGGCGTCGGCGCTGATCAACGCCTCGCCGGGCGCGCGACCGAGCGTGTAGAGCGCAATATCGGTCGGAAAGACGGTCAGCATGATCGCGCCAATGAGCGAAAAACGCAGGGCGTCGCCGGATTTGGCCAGTGACCCGCAGATCACTGCGCCCAGAGCCGCGCCAATGGTGAAGATCAGCTGGAAGACGGCAACCACGCCTTCATCCGCGCCCAGAACGTCACGCGTGAAGAGCGGCAGCACGGTGATGACCGCCGCGGCCAGCATCCAGAACCACGCCACGCCCAGCAAGGGCCGCAGCACGTCCGGCGCCCGGAACGCAAAGCCCAGCATGCGCGGGGTTTCCCAGACCACGCCCAGAACGCCCCAGCGGACCTTGAGATCCGGATTGCCGCCCGGGGCCGGGGTTTGCTGGCGCATGGCGATCCAGCCCAGCACGGCCATCACCACCAGAAGCGCGCTGATCAGGGGCACGCCCCAGTCCGGCGCGATCAGCAGCGTGCCGCCAATGGCGCCCACAAGGATGGCGACATTGATGGCGCCCGAGAGCGCGGCATTGGCGGGGACGAGCTCTTCCGGCGCCATCAGAGAGGGCAGCGCGGAATTGCGCGCGGGCAGGAAGAAGGTCGATTGCACGCCCATCAGGAAGAGCGTGACGAGGAGCGCCAGCGGCAGCTGGAACACGAATCCGATGGCGGCGAGGATCATCAGGATGATCTCGGCGAACTTGGCGATGCGCATGATCTTCGTGCGGTCAAACCGGTCCGCCACCTGACCCGCAATGGCGGAGAAGGCGAAGATCGGAACGGTGAAGGCGGTGGCCGCCAAAGGCACCATGATCTGATTGTCGAGGCCGAACACCGTCCAGCCCTGATAGGTCGCCAGCGCCACCAGCGCATAGCGGAACAGGTTGTCGTTGAAGGCGCCCAGGGTCTGGGCGACCCAGAGCGGCAGGAAGCGGCGCTGGGTCATCAGCGCAGAGACGATCTTCAGGCTCATTTCAGCCCCTCCTTCACCAGCGCGTCGGTGCGCGCTTCGATCACGGCTTCCAGCCGTTCCATGAATGCATCCTTCTCAAGGCCGGGTTCGATCGGGTCGAGAAACTCCACGACAGCGCGGCCCGGGGTTTTGCGGAAGGATTGCTGGTCCCAGGCGAGGCCCAGATTGGTGGCCACCGGAACGCAAGGCCGGTTGAGATCAGCGTATAGGTGCCAGACGCCCTTGCGATAGGCATGTTTCTCGCCCGGCGCGGCCAGATGGCCCTCGGGATAGATCAGAACGTCACGGCCTTCGCGGCGCAGCACGTCCAGACCCTCATTCATCCGGGCGCGGGCCTCATCGCCCCCGCCATTGGAGAGGACTATCGCGCCGAGCTTTTTCAGGATGCGGCCCACCAGCGGGAAGCGATAAAGGTGATCGCCCGCCACAAAGGACAGATTGGCGAGTTCGGAGATCATCACGAAGCCATCGCCCCAGCTCTGGTGCTTGGCGGCGATGACGGCGGGCTGGCGCGGCAGGCGGTCCCGGCCGCGCACCTCGATGCTGACGCCCGCGATGAAATAGAGCGCGACCCGCTGGGCCGAGCCGTACATCTGGATTCCATAGGCGAGGGGCTTGCGGCCTGGGATAAGCGCCAGCAGCGAGCAGACCAGCGCAAAGATCACGGTGATCAGCCAGTAGGCGACGAAATAGGCGGCGGAGCGGATCATGGGAATCCTCCTGTAGCCGTCGTGAAAAGGGGAGTGGATCAGGCTGCCTTGAGGGCGGCGAGCGCAGCGCGGGCCAGCTCGGCCTTGCGCACGGTCATCAAGCCGTGCAGCCGTCCAGCCATGCGGTGAGCGGCGGGCTGGAGCACCACGCCGAGCGCGGCGGCGGTCTTCAGCTCCGGATCGCCGGGCGGACAGTCGCCAGCCTCGATGCCCCGCGCGACGGCCTCTGCGATGAGGCGGACCGGGTCGGGGCGGCCTTCGCGGTCTGTGCGGCCAAAGCGGAACATGTGGATGAGGTGGTATTCAAACAGCGCCGGGTCTTCGTCCGCCGCCTCGCAATAAACCTCCACAACGCGGGTCACGGCGTCCTCAAACCCGTCCGCGTCTTCCAGCGCGGTTTCAACGAGATCGAACAGGCGTGAGTGGATGGCCTCGAACAGGGCCTCGGCCAGCACTTCCTTGCTCTTGAAGTGACGGTAGATCGAGCCTTCCGCCACTTGAGCGGCGCCGGCGATCTCGCGGGTGGAGACCGCGTCGACGCCGTTTTGTGAGAACAGCACCAGCGCCGCGCGTTCGATCCGCGCCTTGGCGGTGCCGTCCACGGCCGTCACGCCGCGCGGGTCAGGGGCGTCCGGAAGTGCGTCATTCGCCATTGTCATCTCCAGTTCTCTCAGCCCTGTCTGGGAGGGCGCTCGTATATCGAGTGAGCGTTCACTCACCGCGCCGCCAATCTGCCTTTCAAAATCGGGGCTGTCAATACTGAGTGAGTGTTCACTCGCTCTTGTGCTCTCGTTTCGCAAACTCCCGGGCGAAACATGGTCGTAGACGGACCATCTCAGGTGGACCATGGGAGGCGAAGGGTTCTGAAGGTGAAGATGATCCAGGGGAAACCCGGTCTCTGGCGCGGCATCGGTGAGGGGGATGAAACTCGCCGGGTCAGGCGATGTGTGATCTCGACGCCAGGGCTTCCGCCTCCAGCTCCCGCGTACGGACTTCCACACGCGTCTGAAGCTCTGTCATGAAACTGCGGCTGTCTGTATCTGCGCTCATAGCAGGCAGGAATTCGATCACGGCCGTGCCCGGATAGAGCACCGGCTCCTGTTCTGGCCAGAAACAGCCCAGATTGGTGGCGACGGGGATGACCGGACGATCCAGAGTCTGGGCCAGACGGTGTACGCCCTTGCGGAAGCGGCGTCCGCCGCCGACGGGCGTCAGGCCGCCTTCGGGAAAGATCAGGGCCGAGCGGCTGTCTCGCGCCAGACGCGCCACGCCTTCATCCAGCGCGCCATTGGCGCGCCGGCCGGCGTCATTGTCCACCACCACCGCTTCGGCGCGTTGCAGATACAGCCCCACCAGCGGGAAGCGCAGCATATGGTCGCCGATGACGTAGGCGAGGGCGGGGTCACGCGCGAGATGACACAGGCCGTCGCCATAGGATTGGTGCTTGGCGGCGAGGATGACGGGCTGATCCTTCGGAATATGCTCAAGGCCGCGATACTCGACCCTGACGCCGCAGAGTTGCAGCCAGCGCCGGAAGAGTTTGGCGAACGCGTCGATGGCGAATGTCGCAGGTCTCGGGCCCGGCCATAAAAGAAGCGGTGAGCACAGAATCGCCAGCGTTCCCGCCAGCGCCCAGAAGCCGGTATGGAAGATCTTGGCGCGCATGGAGGCAAATTCGTTGTGTTCGCTCCGCCTCACAAGCGCTCAGTGTGCAGCGCTTTGCGCTTAACTCTGTTGCATGGCTTGACAGAAAGGCCGCAAACGTTCCTTTTCCAACCGCTTCTCGACCGCCCAATTGAAACGGACGAATTTCCATGCACGCCTATCGCACTCATACCTGCGGACAGCTGCGCAAAGCCCAAATGGGCGAAACCGCGCGTCTTTCCGGCTGGATCCACCGTAAACGCGACCATGGCGGTCTGCTGTTCGTGGACCTGCGCGACCATTACGGTCTGACCCAATGCGTGCTGGAGCCTGATAATCCCAATTTCGCGACCCTCGAGCGCATGCGCGCAGAGAGTGTGGTCACCGTGACCGGCAAGGTCGTGGCGCGCACCGAGGACACCATCAACCCGAACCTGCCCACGGGCGAGATCGAGCTGCTGGTGGAAGACCTTGTGGTCCAGTCCGCCGCCGAGGAGCTGCCGCTGCCGGTGTTCGGCGAGCCGGACTGGTCCGAGGAAGTGCGCCTGAAGCACCGCTATATCGACCTGCGCCGTGAGAGCCTGCACAAGCGCATCGTGCTGCGTTCGAAGATCATCGACTCTCTGCGCCGCCGCATGGTCGATGAAGGTTTCACCGAATACCAGACCCCGATCCTGACGGCGTCCTCGCCCGAAGGCGCGCGCGACTTCCTGGTGCCGTCCCGTCTGCATCCGGGCCATTTCTACGCGCTGCCCCAGGCGCCGCAGCAGTTCAAGCAGCTGATCATGGTGTCCGGCTTTGACCGCTACTTCCAGATCGCGCCCTGCTTCCGTGACGAAGACGCCCGCGCCGACCGGGCGCCGGGTGAATTCTACCAGCTCGATATGGAAATGAGCTTTGTCACCCAGGACGAAGTGTTCGGCGTGATCGAGCCGGTTCTGGCGGGCGTGTTCAACGAATTCGCCGATGGCCGTGAAGTGCCTGAGGGCGCGTTCCCGCGCATCCCGTACGCCGAAGCCATGCGCAAATACGGCTCGGACAAGCCAGATCTGCGCAACCCGATCGAGATGGAAGCCGTCACCGAGCATTTCGCCGGTTCGGGCTTCAAGGTCTTTGCGGGCATGATCGAGAAGAACCCGAAAGTGGAAGTCTGGGCGATCCCGGCTCCCAAGGGCGGCAGCCGCGCCTTCTGCGACCGGATGAATTCCTGGGCGCAGAAAGAGGGTCAGCCGGGTCTGGGTTACATCTTCTGGCGTGAAGAGAACGGCGCGCTGGAAGGCGCGGGCCCGATCGCCAAGAATATCGGCCCCGAACGCACCGATGCGATCCGCACCCAGCTGGGCCTTGAGGCTGGCGACGCGGTCTTCTTCGCGGCGGGCGAGCCGTCCGCCTTCGCCAGCTTCGCCGGCAAGGCGCGCGACGTGGTCGGCCGTGAGCTTGATCTGTTTGAGAAGAACGTCTTCCGCTTCTGCTGGATCGTCGATTTCCCCATGTATGAATGGGATGACGAGAACAAGAAGGTGGAGTTCTCCCACAACCCGTTCTCCATGCCGCAGATGGATCCCGAAGCGTTCATGGCGCTCAGCAAGGACGACCATGAGACGCTTCTGGGCCTGAAAGCCTGGCAGTACGACATCGTCTGCAACGGTATCGAGCTGTCCTCGGGCGCCATCCGGAACCACCGTCCGGACGTCATGCTGAAAGCCTTCGAGTTCGCCGGCTATGGCGCGGATGTAGTCGAAGAAGCCTTTGGCGGCATGCTCAACGCTTTCCGCTATGGCGCCCCGCCGCACGGCGGCATCGCGCCGGGCGTGGACCGTATCGTGATGATGCTGGCCGATCAGGAGAATCTGCGCGAAGTCGTGATGTTCCCGAAAGACCAGCAGGCCCGCGACCTGATGATGAACGCGCCGGCGCCGGCCGAGATGCGTCAGCTGCGCGAACTGCACCTGCGCACCGTGGTCCCCGAAGCCAAAAAAGAAGGCTAGGGGCCAGGCGTCAGCCAGACATGAAAACGGCGGGGCATCGACCCGCCGTTTTTTTATGGGTTCAGCGTTCTTCCTGGGGAGGTTGTGGCGGTCGCGGCGGCTGGGGCCGTTGGTCGCGGTCTTCCTGGCGCTGACGGCGCTCCTCGGCCCGCTGGGCGGCCTCCTGCTGGCGACGCGCCCGCTCGGCCTCCTGTTCGGCCCGACGAGCCTCGATCCGCTCCAGCTCCGCCTGCATGCGCGGGGTCGGTTGCTTGGGCGGAAAAACCGGGGCGGCAGCGGGATCGGACGGCGTCTCCAGGACAGGTTTCGGGGCAGGGCCCGCCTGTTCGAGAATCGTGCGGATGTGATCGCCCAGCTCCGTCGGATGAATGTCGAACTCCCAGCTCACATCCTGCAGATCGCCATTCGCCTGGGCTTCAGCGAGGGCGCGCGCAGCAACGCGCAGGGAGTCGCGAACGACTTCGGCTGTGGCCTGTTCGATCGCCAGTTCGACGCTGTCCTGACTTTCGGATTCGTTGATGCGGACGGTGATGTCCTGAGCGGCGCTGCGCAATTCGGCGACGGCCTGACGCAGGGCCAGAGTCATTTCGCGCTCGCGCATGCGATTGGTGAGACCGTTTTCGGCCAGCGCGGCTTCAAGTTCGGCGCTGACACGTTCCAGCTCGTCGCGCTGGGTTTCAAGGCTTGGCGAAGGGACAGCGGCCACAGCCTCAGACGATCGGCGCAGCGTGAAGACCAGCGCGCCATCTTCCGAGCAGCGCGTCAGCGTATAGTCGAAGGGCAGACGGGTGTTCTCATCGCCGCAAACATGCTGGAAACTCTCCGCGGTCAGACCGCTCGCATCGCGCAGATCCGTCGATGACAGATTGACCGCTATGAAACGCGCATTCGAGAATTCGGTGTCGCGCAGGTCTGCATAGCTGAGGTCGGTGTTCTCGAAAATCACGTTCTGGAACAGGCCGCCGCGGGCGTCCACGCCGCGCAGCCGGGTTCCGAAAAAGTGCGCCCGGGTCAGATTGGCGTCGCGCAGATTGGCGTGACTGAAATCGGCTTGCCGGAACACGGAGTAAGGCAGGTTGGCTTCGCGCAGATTGGCGGCGGTCAGGTCAGACAACAGGAAGACGCTGCCCTGAAGGTCGGAATCCTGAAGATCCGAACTGCGCAGGCTGACCTGATGAGCGCGCAGGCGCTGCAATTGCGCATCCTGCAGATTGGCGCCGTCGAGCGTGACATTGGACAGACGGGCCTCGGTCAAGGTGGCGTCCATGAAGTCCGCGCCCGTCAGGTTCAGGTCCACCAGCTGGGCGCCCAGCATCTGAGCATCGGAAAAATTGGAGCCGGACAGGTCGCCACCCACGATCTGGGCGCCGGCCAAGTTGCCGTCTGCGAATACGCAGGACCGACAGTCACCGCCAATGTAGAGACGGCGATGCGGTTCGCCGGCTTGTCCGGGGGCGGACAATACCGTGCTGAGCGCCAGAGCCAGTATGACGGTGCGATAATGCATGATTTAGATGTAGTCCGCTTGCCGTCAGGGAGCGACTTAATTCGTAGTAAGTTGCAGTGAACCCGTTTAGCGGCAAGGTGAAATCGACAGCCCTGCCGGTAATTGCGTGCTTTCGTCGCCGCACGCGCGGTCGAGTTGTGACTGGGTCAGTCCGCGCGTCGCAGCCATCTCGGCGCCCGACAGATTCGCGCCGTCCAGACGCGCGCCCGTCAGGTCCGCGCCGCCAAAATAGGCGCCGACCGCGGTCACCCGGCTCATATCGGCGTAGGCGAAGCTCGCTGCGGTGAAGCGGGCGCCGAACAGGTTGGCGATCGACAGATTGGTGCGGGTGAAATTCGCCCGGTTCATTGTGGCCAGGCTGAGATCGGCCTGACGCAGACGCGCTCCGGACACATCCACGTCCGGAAGGTCGAGATAGCTCAGATCCGCCTGGAACAGGTTGCAGCCCGGACAGGACTGGCCGGCTTGAACGCGCGCTATCTCGCTGGCGTTCTGGGCGAAAGCCGGGCTGGCGACGCTCAGCGCGAGACCCAGAAGGACCGAAATCTGTTTCATCATGGCGCATACCCTGTCAGTTACCGGTCCGGGTCTCGCAAGTTTCAGGCCTGCCCCCTAGACCTTTCCGGCCCAGCCGCACGCATCGCACCCCAACAGACCTGCGTTTTCAATCACGGTGAAATGTCCGCATTCCGGGCAGGGGTCGCCATGATAGTTGACGATATGGTCTTCCAGCCGCTCCACATGGGCGCCGCCGGATGATCCGCCGCCAGATTTGGGTTTGGGATCAAATTCGAACCCGCTGCCTTCTGCAGCGTCCTCAGACTTTCCCGGCTTGGGGCGGCTCCCCAGCATGACCACATTGTCGGGCAGCTGACCTCGGGAGAAGCCCTTGGAGATCAGGCTCGCAGGATCGGCCTCTCGCACCAGCTTCTCCTGTTCGACGCCTTTGCCCAGCCCGCCGGGATCGTAATTGTGCGGATCGGTCTGGGCGAGGTCTTCACGGCCCAGATAACTCACCGCCAGTTCGCGGAAGATGTAATCGAGGATCGAGCTGGCGTGCTTGATGGAGTCGTTGCCGTCCACATCGCCAGCAGGTTCGAAGCGGGTGAACAGATAGGCGTCCACATATTCTTCAAGCGGCACGCCGTATTGCAGGCCGATGGAAATGGAGATGGCGAAATTGTTCATCAGCGAGCGGAAGGCGGCGCCTTCCTTGTGCATGTCGATGAAGATCTCGCCCAGTTCGCCATCCTCGAACTCGCCAGTGTGCAGATAGACCTTGTGGCCGCCCACGGTGGATTTCTGGATATAGCCCTTGCGTCGGTCGGGCAACTTGCGGCGCTCGGCGGCTCGCTCGACATATTTCTCCACCACACGTTCGACGACGCGCTCCTCGGCGATCACCGAGCGGCGCACGGAGTCGCCCGTTTCGTATTCGATGGTGTTCAGAAGATCGTAGAGCGCATCACCCTCACGGCGGATGGAAAGGCCTGTCAGACCGCGACGGGCGCTGGAGGCGATCAGGGCGCCCAGCTCCTCAATCGAGCTCGATCCTGGAAGCGCCAGCTCAAGGCTCGCCGTGCCTTCCAGCACATCCTCGCACGCTTCCGCCATGGCGAGACGCGCTTCGGGCGCCGGGTCGGCGAAGACCGCCCGCAGCTCGGGGCTCAGGATTTCACAATCATCCAGGCGTCCAGCGCCGTGCACATAGCGTTCGGCCGCAACGACTTCGAGCGGGTCCACACCCAGCTTTTCCAGAAGACGCGGGCCGGCTTCGTCAAAATGCTCGGGACTCAACCCGCACCGTCGCGCAACTTCCGGGCCCAGGCTCCAGCGGTTGATCGCAAAGCGCAACGGCACGCCGTCGCTCAGGGCGGCGTCAATGCGCGCAAACCCGGCCTGATCCACGCCGGCGTTTTCAAGTTGGGTGATCCAGTTGGCGCTGTGACCAGCTAGGGCGCCTGCGCCAAGCGCGTGCCTGCGGGCGCCAATCTGCTCGTCTTGCGTCAGCGCGCTCAGAGCGGCGTTCACGCAAGCGGCGAACTGCCGGCCGCCCGGCGCGTCCAGCGCGGCAGGCGGATGAACGCCAACCGATTCCGCGCCGATCAGTCCTGCCGCCAGCGCGTCCGGGCGTTCGAGGCTGACGGGCGCCGGACATTCGCTGCGCACAATGCGCAGGATGTGCTGGGCGCGGTCTCGCGCCGCTTCGCTGTCAAAGGGCAGGGCGAGAGCGGTCAGGGTCGCTCCCAGTCCCGCAAGCAAGAGCGACCCTGATTGATACGCGGCGGTCTGGCCCCACAGGCGCGCGGCGTAGGCCAGTCCGTCTTCATCCAGCGTCTGCTCGCGAACAAACCGCGCCAGGTTCAGAATGATGGCGGCGGGGGTGAGCGCTTGCGGTTCGGTGAAATGCAGGACCGGGCGGCCATGGGTCCAAACCGCTTCGGACAGGCGGTTCATGACGGCGCGGGCGCTCTCGCCATCGGCCAGGCGCGCATCCGCTTCGACAGCTTCAAAGAAGGCGGGATCAAGCTGAACATCGGGCAGCTCCGGCGCCTGGGGCGTGGCGAACAGCCCCTGTTCCGGCGTGATCAGACCCTGACGGGCGCGAGCGATCGCGCGCTCGATCATGGGATCCGGCGCGCCGTCGCGTCGGGCCGCGCGCACGGCGCGGGCCAGCGCGCGGTTGCGGCGGGGGTCGAAGCACTCATCATCCGCGCCGTCACAATTGACGCAGGCCAAGGCCACAGCTTCCAGCCGTTCGGCGAGAACGCGTGCGCCCACATTGGCGGCGGCCTGACCCATCTCCGCGGCGTTGAGCGTATGGAGGGCGTCAGTCAGCCCCTCTGCGCCGATGACAGGACGGGTTTTCTGGGGGGACAGGGGGGCGCCGCGCCACAGGGCCGCAACGGGAGCCGCTTCGCGATGAAGCAGGCTCGCCAGCATCTCGTCCCGCTCGACCTCGCTGTCTTGTGACAGAAGCTCGGCCAGCTCGCCCAGTACATGCCCGGCGTGGAGCTGATCACCCGGCTGGGCGTCGCTGAGCGCCACCAGCGCCGCAATGTTTCGCGCGTCCCAGCCTTCGGGGGCCAGAAGTTCAACCTCAGATTCCTCACCCACGGTATCGGGATCCGGGCTGTCCGCCTGGCGGCTGAGGAAGGCGAAATCATCCAGCGGTGAAACGCCCTTGCGGGACAGGCGACGATTTTGGCTCATGACGGCTCCTACCGATCGGGCGCGCGAATCACCCGTATGGTACCGGAGCCTCTGGTCCGGAGTCGAAGACTGAACAGGACGGTCTTAACCTGAACGTGGAAAACTGGCTGGCTAGAGCGGCCAAAGGGCCACGCTGCGTGATTGAAAGCAGGGTTTTGGCGCCCAAATGAGGGTGCATGACTGGACCCGGAGCATACGCAGGGGCATATAGCGGTCACGAGTTTTAGTTCGAAGGAGCACGCCATGCTTGGCCTGCTGTCAAAAGCTTTCACCTGGTGGAATGGCGCCTCAGCCGGCGCGGCCTGGACGATCTGGCGCTCGGGAGAGCTCGTCGGCGAGGACGAGTTCGGCAACAAATACTATCAGGAACGCAAGGGCGGCACGGGCGCGGACGGCAAGGTCCGTCGTTGGGTCGTCTATAATGGCTATGCCGATGGCTCCCGCGTGCCCTCAGACTGGCACGGCTGGATGCATCACACCTTCGATGAAGCGCCCGTCAACACGCCGCTGCCGCGCAAGGACTGGGAGCAGGAGCACCAGCCCAATCTGACAGGCACGCTTCACGCCTATCGCCCGACCGGCTCGCTGACGGCTGGGTCCGCCCGGCAGCGCCAGGCGACCGCATCCGATTACGAAGCCTGGACCCCGGGGGATTAAGCCCATGCGTGGCGGCGCCATCCTTGAAACCGTTCTGGGTCTGATCGTGCTCATCGCTGCGGGGGCGTTCTTCATCTACGCCCAGGGGCAGGTGGACGACGGCTCGGGTGCGGACGGTTACAAGCTGACGGCGCGCTTTTCCTCGGTCGGGGATCTGACGCGCGGAGCAGATGTGCGGGTGGCGGGTGTGCCTGTCGGCACCGTGACGGCGGTTCGACTCGACCAGGAGACCTATTTCGCCGAGGCCGAGCTCGAGCTGAGCGGCCATATCGAAATTCCCACGGATTCCACCGCGAAAATCGCGACGGCCGGTCTTCTGGGCGGTTCCTTCGTCGAGATCGAGCCGGGCGGCGACATGGATGTTCTGGCCGCGGGTGGTGAGATTTCCTACACGCAGGGCGCAGTGGACATGTTTGACCTCATTGGTCAGGCGGTGATGAACCGCGGATCTTCGCAGAGCGAAGGGTCTGGCTCCTGAGACAGCCTTGGTCTCGCCTCAAACGTCTGACACAGTGATGACCATGATCCGCACCCTGTTTCTTACCGCCGCCACAGCCTTTTCCGTCGCCTCACTGGCGTCTGCTTCGCTCTTCGCACAGAGCGCCGAGGCGCCTGAGCAAGCCCCGTCCGGACTGCAAGCCCTTGAAGATCCCGAGGCGCCGGAGCTGACCTCCGAACCGGGATCGGTCGTGGTTCTGCGCGGTCTGGACAAGGTGACGGCCCGCACGCGCGATTTTGAGGCCCCGATCGGTGAGGAAGTGCGCTTTGGCGCGTTGTCGATCACCGTGCCCTATTGCCGCAAACGTCCCCCGGAAGAGCCGCCGGAGGTCTATGCCTTTCTCGAGATCGAGGATCGGCGGACGGACGGCTTTGGCGTCCAGGCGGAAGGCGAGCTGATGTTTTCGGGCTGGATGTTTGCATCCAACCCGGCGCTCAACGCGCTGGAGCATCCCGTCTATGACGTCTGGGTGATCGACTGCAGAAGCTGATCGCCGTTGACGCCTTCGGGCAGGGCGAAGAAATCTGACGGCTGTTCAATCGCCGCATCCAGCAGGTCTCGATAGCTTGCCTGAGAGATCGTCTCGGCGCCAAATCGCTTGAGGTGGTCCGTATTGAATTGCGTGTCGAGCAGCTGGTAACCGCCTGTGCGGAGCCGCGCCACCAACGCCACCAGCGCCGCCTTGGAGGCGTCCGTCTCCCGCGAGAACATGCTTTCCCCGAAGAAAGCCGCGCCCAGCGAGACTCCATAGAGCCCGCCCGCAAGTTTGCCGTCCTTCCACGCCTCGATGGAATGGGCATGGCCCTCGGCATGCATGTCCAGATAGAGCATCAGGATCTGGTCATTGATCCAGCTGTCCTCGCGACCGGGAGCGGGCGCGGCGCAGCTGCGCACGACGGTCTCAAAGCAGCGGTTCACCGTGAAGGTGAAGGCATCCTGGCGAACGGTCTTCTTCAGGGATTTGGGGATGTGAAACCGGTCGAGCGGGATCACGCCGCGCTCATCGGGTTCCAGAAGATAGACGCGCGTGTCGCTGCGCGACTCCGCCATCGGGAATACGCCGCGTGCATAGCAAGCCAGCAATTCCTCAACGCCGAAGCCGCGCATGACAAATCTCCGCGGTCTATGAGCCCTGGCGCTCGGCCAGCCAGCTTTCCAGCCAGCGGATATGGTAGTCCCCGCTGAGGAATGCAGGTTCTTCCAGAAGCGCCAGATGCAGCGGAATGGTGGTCTCAACCCCGCTCACCACCATTTCCGACAGGGCGCGCTTGAGGCGCAGCAGGGCCTCCTCACGATTGCGCCCGTGCACGATCAGCTTGCCGATCATGGAGTCGTAATAGGGCGGAATGCGGTAGCCGGTATAAAGCGCGCTATCGAGACGCACGCCTAGACCGCCCGGTGCATGGAATTCGGTGACCGTGCCCGGGGAGGGCGTGAAGGCTTCCGGGTTTTCCGCATTGATGCGGCACTCGATGGACCAGCCCTCGAACTTGATGTCGTCCTGGGTGAAATCGAGCTTGTGGCCCGCTGCGACGCGAATCTGCTCGCGCACCAGGTCGATACGGGTGATGGCTTCGGTGACCGGGTGCTCCACCTGAAGACGGGTGTTCATTTCGATGAAATAGAACTCGCCGTTTTCATACAGGAACTCGACCGTGCCGGCGCCGCGATAGCCGATGGCCTTCACCGCGTCAGTGACGACCTTGCCGATCTTGGCGCGGGCTTTGGCGTCCAGCGCCACTGACGGCGCTTCCTCGAGGACCTTCTGGTGGCGGCGCTGCAACGAGCAGTCGCGCTCACCCAGATGCACCACATTGCCGTGCTGGTCAGCGAGGACCTGGATCTCGATATGACGCGGCTTGCCGAGATATTTCTCGATATAGACCGCGCCATCGCCGAACGCCGCCTGGGCTTCGGACGAGGCCGTCTGCAGCGCGCTTTCGAGCTTGTCTTCGCTTTCCGCGACCTTCATGCCGCGACCGCCGCCGCCGGATGCGGCCTTGATCAGCACCGGGAAGCCGATGGCCTTGGCGACCTTGCGAGCCTCGTCCATGTCGGTGATGGCGCCGTCAGAGCCGGGGACGACCGGAATACCGGCGTCCATGGCGGCCTGCTTGGCGGTGATCTTGTCGCCCATCAGGCGGATCGTCTCCGCGGTGGGGCCGATGAAGGTCAGGCCGTGCGCTTCCACGATCTCGGCGAAGCGGGCGTTCTCGGACAGAAACCCATAGCCGGGGTGGATCGCCTGGGCGCCGGTGATCTCGGCCGCGGCCATGATGGCGGGCACGTTGAGATAGGAGCGGCCGGCGGGCGGCGGACCAATGCAGACGCTTTCATCGGCCAGCTTCACATGCATGGCGTTGGCGTCGGCTTCGGAGTGCACCGCGACCGTCTTGATGCCCATTTCCTTGCAGGCCCGGTGGACCCGCAAGGCGATCTCGCCGCGATTGGCGATAAGGACTTTATCAAACATGAGCGGCCGCCTAGCTGATGATGAACAGGGCTTCGCCGTATTCCACCGGCTGCGCGTCATCGACCAACAGCTCGGTCAGAGTGCCCGATTTCGGGGCGGTGATGGGGTTGAAGGTCTTCATGGCCTCAACCAGCAAGATGGTCTCGCCTTCCTTCACGCTGTCGCCAGCCTTCTTGAACTGGTCCGCTTCCGGAGAGGGACGCAGATAGACGGTGCCGACCATCGGAGAGGTGACGGCGCCGGGATGGCTCTTGGCGTCGGCGGCGCCGGTCGCGGCCGGGGTTTCCGGAGCGGTGGCCGGCGCAGGAGCGGGTGCGGCGGCGGGCGCTGGCATCGGCGCATGCATGGGCTGGGCGGAATAAACAGCGGGCGCAGCGGTGATTTCGCGCGCGACTCGGATGCGCAGTTCGCCCTTTTCGACCTCAATCTCGGTCAGCTCGGTGTCATTGAGAATATCGGCCAGCTCGCGGACGAGTTTGGAATCGACCTGCGGGTTCGACGTGGTGGACGCCATAGGTTCACTACCCTTTCTAGTCATTATTTTGCACGCGCCTGCGCCAGTTGCACAGCGGCTCTAACCCCCAGCTCATAGCCGCGCGCGCCTAAACCGCTGATGGTGCCAGCGGCGGCAAGTGACACATAAGAGACCGCACGAAAGGCCTCTCGCGCAACAGGCTGCGACAGATGCACCTCTATCGCTGGCACGTCTACCCCTTTGATTGCGTCGAGCAGAGCAATCGATGTGTGCGTGTAGGCGGCGGGGTTGATCACGATGGCGGAGCCGTCGGCGCCCGCCCTGTGGATCAGCTCCACCAGCGCGCCTTCATGATTGGTCTGTTCAAAGACGATGGATGCGCCAAGACTTTCAGCGGTTTGCTGACACAGCGCCTCGATATCCTGAAGTGTCGTCGAACCATAGATCTCCGGCTCACGAGTCCCAAGAAGGTTGAGATTGGGACCGTTCAGCACAAAAACGGGTTTCAGGGTCGACACGTTTGCTCACTCCGACGAGGCTGAAGGGCGCCTGCGCGCCTTGACTGCCAGCCCCGGTTCTACGACCTGATGGGGGTGTGAACAAGCAAACCCGTGCGTGGGACGCAGGTTATGAGCCAGATCGATGTCGAGTTGAACGGGGAAACCCGCCAGATCCCTTCCAGCCTGACCCTCAAAGGGCTGCTGGAGCATCTGGAGCTGGATCCGCGCAAGGTGGCCGTGGAACGCAATCTCGAGATCGCCCCACGCGACGGCTATGATTCGATTCGCATCGAAGCGGGCGACCGGCTCGAAATCGTGCATTTTGTCGGAGGAGGGTGAGCCATGACCGCTCAGACCCAGCAAGACTCCCCGCTTGTCATTGCGGGACGGACGTTCAAGTCGCGCCTGATCATCGGCACGGGCAAGTATGAGACCTATGAGCAGAACGCGCGGGCGCTCGAGGCCTCGGGCGCGGAGATGATCACGGTTGCGGTGCGCCGGGTGAACCTGTCCGATCCCAGCCAGCCGCGTCTCGTCGATTTCATTGATCCCAGGCAATACACCTTCCTGCCCAACACGGCGGGCTGCTTCACCGGCGAGGACGCGGTGCGCACCCTGCGTCTGGCGCGCGAAGCGGGCGGCTGGGATCTGGTGAAGCTCGAAGTGCTGTCCGATCCCAAGCACCTCTATCCGGACATGGCGGAAACCCTTCGGGCCTGCGAAATGCTGGTCAAGGAAGGCTTTGAGGTCATGGTCTATTGCTCGGACGATCCGGTCTACGCCAAGCGCCTGGAAGAGGCGGGCGCCTGCGCGATCATGCCGCTCGGCGCGCCGATCGGCTCGGGGCTCGGGATCCAGAACCCGGTCAATATCCGTCTCATCATTGAAGAGGCGAAGGTGCCGGTGATCGTGGATGCGGGCGTCGGCACGGCGTCGGACGCCGCGGTGGGCATGGAGCTCGGCTGTGACGGAATCCTGATGAACACCGCCATTGCCGAGGCCAAGGACCCGATCCGCATGGCCAGCGCCATGAAGCACGCGGTCATTGCAGGTCGGGAAGCGTATCTGGCGGGTCGGATGCCGAAAAAGCGCTATGCCGATCCGTCGAGCCCGCTGGCGGGACTGATCTGATCCGCTTGCGTGCGTTCTCTCAATGTTCCATGGTGTAGCCTGTCAGGGAGGACGCCATGGAACAACGTATTTCTATGATTACGCTCGGGGTTTCAGACCTCGCACGCGCTCGGGCCTTCTATGAGGGGATGGGATGGTCAGCGCTGCCGTCGCAGAGCGAGCAGATCGTCTTCTTTGATCTGAACGGGGTGATTGTCGGGTTGTTCGGCGGCGCTGCGCTGGATGCGGATATGGGCCGTCAGAACCCACCGAACGGGCGTGTGGCGCTGGCCTATAATGTCCGCAGCCGCGAGGAGGTGCAGCCGATTCTCGATCAGGCTGCGCAGCTCGGCGGCGCCATCCTCAAGCCCGGTGAGGACGTCTTCTGGGGCGGGCATTCAGGCTATTTCGCAGACCCGGACGGACATGCCTGGGAAGTGGCGCACAATCCCTTCTGGCAGATTCTGGACGACGGGCGGATCAAGCCTGAACCGCCCGCTTGCTGATCTAGGACGCGCTGGACCGGCGCAGCGCTTCCGCGCCCACCGGCAGGTCATCCACGACTTCGCCACAGACCGGGCGGGACACGCGTTCGCCGCGCATCAGCAGGCTGTGCTCATACTCGCGCATCGCTGTGCCGCCCATGCAGGGCAGCACATGGGTGATCTCGATCATGTCCCGCTCGGCCATGCCACGCATGACCGCGGCGGCGAGGGCGTCGCTGACGAGCGCATTGACCTGCCAGGCGCGCTCTGCGCCAGACCAGGCGCCATAAGCTCGACCCGACGGGCCGACCATCAGCGCATTATCAGTTTCGCGCATGCGGATCGGGACGAGGGGGAACCATTCCGGTCCATTATAGGGCGGGTAGGTGGTGTCCCAGCGGGCGCCGACGCTGAACCAGGGGCTGTCATAGAAGAAGGGCAGGATGTTCAGCACGCCATAGACGCGGCCATCGGCCCAGCCTGCTTCTTCCACGCCGGGCCAATAGGCCTCGCGGCGGGCGGCGACGGGTTCATCCATGATGATCCGTCCGGTCAGGCGGTCGGTGATCCAGACCCGGCCCAGAAGGGCGGCGTCCATATGAGAGCCGAAGTCGGGGCCGTGCACGGCGTCAAAGTCCAGAGATATGACGTATCGCGCCTGATCGCGATCCGGCGCGGCAAGACCCGCCTGTTCGAGTGCGGTCTCAAAACGCGGTCGAAGGATGGTGCGGTTGGGTTCTGGCAGGAACCAGGAGAATTGCGAGGTTCCGGTGACAGGACCAAGCGCCATCTGATGGTAGAAGGGGCTTGCGGCGTCCACCCTGACGCTCTGGGTCGTCAACGGCTGGGGCGCCTGACGGGCGGCTATGGCGTCCTTGCTGGCGCAGGCGGTCACGGACAGCGCTGCACAGGCAGCGAGCAGAAGTCTGAAATGCGTCATCATCCCCTCCAGATTGCGGGGATGATTAATCCTGAGCGGGAAACAAGCTGTAAACGGCGCCGGGATAAATCCCGGCGCCGCAGTCATTTTGTGATTAACGCGTCAGGGCCTCGGAGACCGCGCGATCGAGGCTGTCGATATCGGCGCCCGGGATGACCGTATCGCCCACAATGAAGAACGGCGTGCCGGTAATGCCGATGGACTGGGCCAGCTGGCGAACATCGGCGAGCTGACGAGTGATCTCTTCGGACTCCATTTCCGCCCGCATGGCGGCCACATCAACCCCGGCCGTGACGGCGAAAGCGTCGATGCGTTCGTCGGGCAGGGGGCCGCTCGCATTCATGACGGCGTTATGGAACGCCTCATAGCTCTCAGGCGCCACGCGCCAGACTGCGAGCGATGCGCGCGCGGCGTTGGTCGATTGTTCGCCGCGGATCGGAAATTCCTTGAAGATGAAGCGCACCTGATCGCCATGCTCTTCCAGGACGGACTGGATCCACTCGTTGGAGACGGTGCAGTACGGGCAGCGATAGTCAAAGAATTCGACGACGGTGATCACTGGATTCTCAGCGCCGACCTGCGGATCACGCGAATCCCCGAAAAGCTGGTCTTCGCTGGAGGTCACAGCGCCCATCAGGGCGTCCTGCTCCCGCTGTCGCGCGCGGCGCTGAAGCTCGATCAGCGCTTCCTCGATGATCTCGGGATTCTGCAGGATGTAATCGCGAACGATCTGTTCGATCTCGGCGCGGTCGGCCGGTTCTTGCGCCGGGGCGCAGGCGGTCATGCCCAGAGAGACGGCGAGGGCGAGCAGCAAGGTGCGCATGAAAGCTCCAGTCAGGATTCAGGTCTTACATGACCGTGCGTTTAGCGCGTTTGATGCAACAGGCACAATCACAAGCGTGTTTAGGGCTGCAACAGCATCTGCCGGCTCTGAGGCTGGAAGTTGGGCCGGCGTTCACGCTCCCGCCGGTTCCATTCGCGCATTTCACGGGTGTCCGGCCGGGTCACGGCGAGGATCTCGGTCGCCCGGACCCAGGCTTCCGTACCGCGTTCCAGCTCCTCCTGGGCGCGCGTTGCGAAAATATGCGCCTGCATTTCGTCGCCTACTGCATAGGCGCGCTCCGCCGTCGCCAGTTCGGCCTCTGCGGTTTCGCCCAGTTGCTGGTGCGCCAGGGAACGCTGGAACCAGGCGTAGGCATTCTGCGGTTCGCTCACCAGCGCCACCCGGAGCTGGCTGAGGGCCTCGCGGGCATTCGCCTCATCATTGGTCGCGATGAGCGCGGAGGCGTAGCCGATGCGCAGAAGCGGGGCGTCCGGCAGGAGTTCCACGGACCGGCGATAGGGTTCGATCGAGCGTTCGATGAAACCGCTTTCATAGAGCATCTGGCCTTTGAGTTCGAAGAAGAACGGGTTCTCCGGCTCGATTTCCAGCAGCTCGTTGACGGCCGTCTCAGCGCTCTCGGTCAGACCTTGCTTGTAATAGGCCACGGCCCGGGCATAACGCGCCGGAATGGAGGTGTCGGTTTCGGGATATCGCGAGAACGTTTGCGCGGGCGGCGCCATGAAGCCGATGATCTTGGCTTGCAGGCGTTGGAGCTCTGCAATCTCCGCCTCTGTATCGGGCACATCCGCATAGGGGGAGGCTTCCACATTCCGGCGGAGGGCGGCGACTCGGTCGGCGGACAGGGGGTGAGACCGGAAGTACTCCCAGCGGCGCTGGAAGGAGATGCGCTCCTGATAGGCGAGGCGCTCGAAAGTGGCGACCAGGCCTCGGCCGGACTGATGGGTCTCGGTCAGAAAGCGGACGGCCGCCTGATCGGCAGAGGCTTCCTGGGCGCGCGTATAGGTCAGCATGTTGAGCTGACCGAATTGCGGTGCGGAAGCCATGATCGCGGCCCCGGCGTCCGGGGCGCCAGCGAGCGCGGCGATCAGACCCACGCCCAGCGAGGCCGCCATGGTGGCGAGGCCCGCGCGACTGGCTTCGCCGCGACGGATGATATGGGCGCCTTCGATATGCCCGATTTCGTGAGCAATAACACCTTTGATTTCGTTAGGGTTTTCGGCTCGAATAATGGTGCCGGTATTGAGGAATATATTCTGGCCGCCCGTCACGAAGGCATTAAAGTCCATGTCGCCGACGAGATAGAAATCGACAGCGTTCACATCCAGCCCCGCCGCTTCCAGAAGCGGATCTGAATATTGCCGCATGGCAAGCTCGGTTTCTGTATCGCGGATCAGTCCCTGAGCATGGGCGCTGGAGAGGCTGGCGAGCGCCAGGCCTGCGGCGGCGGCCAGTCGGGTCATGCTGTGACGCACGGATGTAAGCATTCAGAACGCCTTCCTCAGTGTCAGCCGCCCAGCCGAAGCGAAAGTCTATCTACTTGGCGGACGATACGCCAGAGAACGTGAGAACGGCGCCGGATTTGTGACATCCGGCGCCGTTCGCTCGCCTAGCTCAGACCAAGGAATTTGGAGGATTTCTGCCACCAACCGCGTTTGGCGGGGCGCGCCTCTTCGCTGTCGCCGGTTTCCTGACGGGTCTCGGAGGCAGCGTCTTCCGGATTGTCACTCTCGGCGCTTTTAGCCTCTGCCGCAGGCTCGGCGTTGGTCTCTGACGCCTGGATCTCGGCCTTGGCCTCTTCAACACTCAGTTCGGCCGGTGCGCTGGCCTGTTCCATGGCTTCGCGCGCCGCCTTGTCGGTGTTTTCCGGCTCGGCCTTCTTGCGGCGCGCACGACGCTTGGGCTTCGCAGAGTCACCTGCATCAGCGGATGCCGTTTCGTCGTCAGCCGCATTGGTTTCAGACGCGGCGTCAGCAGCGGGCTCGGCCTTCTTGCGGCGGGTGCGCCGTTTGGGCTTGGCGGGCGCCTCATCCTCTGCATCGCCCGATTGAGCGTCTGCAGTCGGTTTCGCGGTACCCGCGTCCTCAGCCTCGGCTGCAGACTCAGTCTCAGCCGGTTTCTTGCGGCGGGTGCGACGCTTGGGCTTCGCCGGCGCCTCATCCTGATCCGCGGGGCTGTCGTCAGAAGCCTGGGCGTCCTCAGACGTGTCGGTTGCGGCGGTTTCAGACGACTCGCTGTCATCTGCGGCGGATTCGCTGCGCTCCGAGGGTTTGCGACGGCGACGGCTGGGGCGTTTGCGGCGCGGTGCGGCCTCTTCGCCGTCTTCGCCTTCGCTGGCGCCAAAGGGTTCAGACTCGGAAGGTTCGATCACCTGCAGGCCCGCCACCTCATCATCCGAAGCGGTGTCGGTGGTCTCGGCGCGGTTTTCATCGTCCGCATTATCGAGCGCGGCCTGGGCGTCGTCCTGACCGCCAGCTTCATCATTCCGCTTGCGGCGGTTGCGTCCGCCCCGACGACCACGGCGACGGCGCTTCTTGGAGCCGTCTTCATTGGTCTCATCCGATGCGGAGCGGGCAGGGCGAGTGTCGCGTTCGGCGCTGTCTTCTGCCTCGTCAGCCTCGTCCTCATCGATATCCAGGTCCGGCTCCACGGCGTCTGCGCTGGTCAGCGGGGTGTCGGCGCGGGCGGCTTCGGCGACTGCGCGGGCGGCTTCGCGACGGCTTTCCAGGCGTTCGAGCTGACAATCGGGACGGATCAGGCTGTCATCGGCGGACACCGTGACGCTCATGTCGTAGCGCGCCTCGATGGCGGTGAGGTGATCGCGTTTCTCGTTGAGAATATACAGCGCGACCTCAGGCGAGCAGCGCAGACGCGCCTTGGCCGTCCGGCCCCGCACACCTTCCTCTTCCAGCGTGCGCAGGGCGACCAGTGCGCTCGATTCGATCGAGCGGATATGGCCCGAGCCCTGGCAGTGCGGACATACATCGGTGGAGCCTTCCACCAGCGAGGTCCGGCGGCGCTGACGGCTCATCTCCATCAGTCCGAACTGGGAGATACGGCCCACCTGCAGGCGGGCGCGGTCGCGCTTGAGGGAGTCCTTCATCTTCTTCTCGACAGCGCGAACATTCTTGTTCTCGTCCATGTCGATGAAGTCGATGACCAGCAGCCCGGCGAGGTCGCGCAGACGCATCTGGCGGGCGGCCTCCTCAGCCGCTTCCATATTGGTCTTGAGCGCGGTCTGCTCGATATTGCGTTCCTTGGTCGCCTTGCCCGAGTTCACGTCGATGGAGACGAGCGCTTCTGTCGGGTTGATGACGATATAGCCGCCCGATTTCAGCTGTGCGACAGGCGAATGGATTGCTTCAAGCTGGCTTTCCACCTGATGACGCAGGAACAGCGGAGTGGCGTCGCGATAGTTCTGGACCTTCTTGGCGTGGCTGGGCATCAGCATGCGCATGAAGGCCTTGGCCTCCTTGTACGCCTCTTCGCCGTCCACCAGAACCTCGTCGATTTCCTTGTCATAGAGATCGCGGATCACGCGTTTGACGAGATTGCCTTCCTCATAGATCAGCTTGGGCGCGCTGGATTCCAGCGTCGTCGTGCGGATCGTCTCCCAGAGGCGGATCAGATAGTCGTAATCGCGCTTGATCTCGACCTTGGTGCGCGCTGCGCCCGCAGTGCGGATGATCAGACCCATGCCCTGGGGCACGGACAGCTCGGAGACAGCTGACTTCAGGCGCTTGCGGTCCGACGCATTGGTGATCTTGCGAGAAATGCCGCCGCCGCGGGCGGTGTTGGGCATCAGCACGCAATACCGACCGGCCAGCGACAGATAGGTGGTCAGCGCTGCGCCCTTGTTGCCGCGCTCTTCCTTGGCGACCTGAACGAGCAGCACCTGACGGCGCTTGATGACTTCCTGGATCTTGTACTTGCGCAGGAAGGAGCGGCGACGGCGCGCCGCTTCATCGATCAGATCATCCTCGTCGGGCGCCGGAGCGTCCTCGTTCTCCTCGTCCGAACCGGCGTCTTCTCCGAGGTCTGCGGCGACCTCGGCCTCGGCCTCGCGCAGGGCGGCGCGATCCTCGTGCGGGATCTGGTAATAATCGGGGTGGATCTCGTTGAAGGCGAGGAAGCCGTGCTTGTTGCCCCCGTATTCAACAAAGGCCGCCTGCAGCGACGGCTCTACGCGAGTGACCTTGGCAAGATAGATGTTGCCCCGGATCGGCTTCTTGGAAGCCGATTCGAAATCGAATTCCTCAACCCGATTGTTGTCGACAATCACCACCCGGGTCTCTTCCGGGTGGGCGGCGTCGATCAGCATTTTGCGTGACATTAAAAAACGCTCCATACCGCATGCCGATCGCCGCGCTCGACTGGGAGGCGGCGTCAGACATGCAGCGATTGTGGATGGAACGCGCTCGGCGGCGATCTGTTCTTAGTAAAGATGATCTCGCGGCGGGAGCGCGCATCATGGGTCTGTCCTTAACCGGGCAAGGGCGGTTCTGATTCGAACAGTCACCCGTGCGCCAGTTATTCTGGCTTGTGGCGCCGGCGGCGGGCCTTGGCCCTCCCGCGTCGTCCAGAAATCTGTCTGATCTGAAGATTTGCGCCTGTGCGCCCATCTTCAAGGGTATTCGATGCAGGCGGCGCGCGGACGCGTCCGTTCCTGACCTTCGAACATAATCACATTGCACGAGAATGTCGCCAATGAAAAGCAAGCTTCGCCGTGTTAGAGTCTCGTAAAGGACTCGCTAACCGAATCTCAAGGCGTGTCGTTTTACCTTGTCGTCGAATGGAGTTTTGCGCGCCTTGAAATGACGCAAAACCCGCTTGGGACCTCGGGATGGTGGTGGTCATGATGCGATTGATGGCGAGTCTTGTCGCGTGCGCCCTGACGGTGATTTCAGGGTCAGCGTTCGCGTCCGACATCACGAAAGTGCGGTTCGGCGCCTACGAAACGCACACGCGCATCGTCATCGAAAGCGAAACCCCGCTTGATTCTCGCGCTTTCACGTTGGCTGAGCCTGTTTCGCGACTGGTTGTCTCCTTTGACCAGGCCGGATGGGACGTGCCCGAACTGCCCAATCGTCAGGGCGAGGGCGACGGCCTGGTGGGGCGTTTCCAGTTTGATGGACAGGCGGGTGCGCCGCGTCTGGTCTTCGCGCTGACAGCGCCGTCCACGATTGATCACCATTTCTCGCTGGATCCCGATGGCGGCGGCTACCGCACCGTCGTGGACCTGATTCCGGTTGGCTCCAGCACCTTTCAGCAGGTGTCCGGATTTCCGGCCGAAACGACGAACATGGCCCAGTTCCTTGTCGAGAACGCCGTGGTCTCCGCCGCGCCGCCGGCGTGTGAAGCCGTACGCGTGGTTATTGATCCGGGGCATGGCGGCCGCGATCCGGGCGCCCTGGCCCGATTTGGCGGTGGGGATGAGGCGGATGTGAATCTGGCTGCCGGGCTCGAACTGCGTGACCTTCTCAATGCGACGGGCCGGTATGAGGTCATCATGACCCGGGATCGCGATGTGTTCGTGGACCTGTATGATCGGGTCGAGATTGCGCGTGAGGCGGAAGCTGATCTCTTCATCTCCCTGCATGCGGATTCGGCGGGCAGCTCGTCCACCCCGGAGGGCGCCACCGTGTATTCGATGAATCACCGGGCCGTGGACCGGGCGCGTTCGCGCGCCATCAGCCAGGGTGACTGGGTGGACTCCAACCGTCCCGAAGAAGTCTCGCGCATCCTTGTCGAGATGTCGCTGACCAACAAGGAAAGCCAGTCCGAGCGTTTCGCGGATGCGCTGCGCAGCGAGGTGGGCCGGGTCAATCCGTTGTTCCGCAACACGCCGATGCGGGCGAATTTCGCTGTGCTGATCGATGCGGAAGTCCCGGCGGTGCTCTTTGAGATGGGCTTCCTGACCAATCGCAATGATGCGCGCCGCCTGAACAGCGCGACGGACCGGCGCCGGTTGATGCAGTCTGCCGCTGCAGCCATTGACGCTCATTTTGCGCATTGTCAGGGCGGCGAGGGCGAGCGCTATATCGCCCAGAACGCCGCCTCTGCCTCCAGCACCCGCTGATCTGGCCTCATATCTGCATCTGTCATTGGGTTGACGGCCAACCCACGCCATAATAGCGCCATCTGCGGGCGTAATAAGGTGTGGGCGGGCAGGCCTTGCGCGCCGTCTATGAGGGCAAGATGAAGCTGTTGAGTTGGAGTAACGCCTTGCGGGTCCTGATCTGGGGCGCTGGCGCGGCGGTCGTACTGGGCGTGATCGGCGTGATCGCCGGCGCTGTGTATGTGGTCCGGGTGACGGACGACCTGCCCGACTACCAGCAGCTGGCTGAATACGAACCGCCCATCATGAGCCGTGTTCATGCCGGCGACGGACGTCTGATCCAGGAATACGCGATCGAGCATCGGGTCTTCGTGCCAATCGAGAATATCCCGCCTCTGGTGATCGACGCCTATCTGTCCGCCGAGGACAAGAATTTCTACAACCACGGCGGCGTGGACTATCTGGGCATGGTGCGCGGGGGCATCCGCTCGATCATCGCACGCATGCGCAATCCCAATGCGGCGCTGCAGTCCGGTTCGACCATCACCCAGCAGGTCGCCAAGAACTTCCTGTTCAGTTCCGACCAGCGCATTGACCGCAAGATTCGCGAGATCGTCATCGCCCGTCGCATGGAGCGGGCCTTCACCAAGGATCAGATTCTCGAGCTCTATCTGAACGAGATCTATCTGGGCAATCGCGCCTACGGCATCGCGGCGGCGGCGCTGAACTATTTCGACAAGTCGCTCGATGAGCTTGAGCTGCATGAAGCGGCCTATCTTGCGGCCTTGCCCAAAGGCCCGAGCAATTATCATCCGACCCGGAACACGGAAGAGGCCATAGGTCGTCGCAACTGGGTGATCTCGCGCATGATCGCCAATGGCGTCGTCAGCCGCGAGGCGGGCGAGGCGGCCATGGAAATGCCGCTGGAAACCGCCGAGCGCCTGGACGGCGACGAATATCTGGCGGCGGAATACTTCGTCGAGCAGGTGCGCCGTGAAGTGTTCAATCGGTATGGTCAGGACCAGCTGTATGAAGGCGGCCTGTCGATCCGCACCACGCTTGATACCCGCATGCAGCTCGCCGCTCGTCAGGCCCTGCGCAACGGGCTTGAGGCCTATGACCGCCGTCACGGCTATCGTGGTCCGGTGGCCACGCTTGAAAGTTTTGATGCCTGGCCTGACCAGCTGTCCGAGATTGAACCGCCTGCCGATATGGATGATGGCTGGCGGCTCGCGGTGGTGCTGGAGCTGACCGACACGGACGCGCTGATCGGATTCGCCGACCGCAGCCGGGGCCGGATCCCGCTCTATGCCCTGGCCTGGGCGCGGGAACCGCGCCGCGACGAGAATGGTTTTCCCCGCACAGGCGGCGCCATTCGCCAGCCTTCGGACGTGTTCGAGCTGGGCGATGTGGTGATCGTTGAGGATCTGGCGGCCGAAGACGCGCCGGACGAGACGGTCGAGGAGGATCATTACGGCTTGCGCCAGATTCCGGCCGTGAATGGCGGCATTGTCGCCATCGACCCGTTCACGGGCCGGGTGCTGGCCATGGTGGGCGGCTATTCCTTCCAGCACAGCCAGTTCAATCGCGCTGTTCAGGCGCGCCGTCAGCCCGGCTCCTCCTTCAAGCCGTTCGTCTATGCCGCCGCGCTGGAAAACGGCTATACGCCGGTCTCCATCATTCTGGACGCGCCTTTTGTGGCGTCGGGCGATGCGGAAATGCGGTTCTATCGCCCGCAGAACTATTCCGAGGTCTTCTACGGCCCCTCGACCCTGCGTCGCGGGCTCGAGCTGTCTCGTAATGTGATGACCGTGCGTCTTGCGCAGGATATGGGGATGGCCCCCATCGTCGACATGGGTGAGCGGACGGGCATTTATGACGAGCTTCAGCCCACCCTCGCCATGTCGCTGGGCGCAGGGGAAACCACGCTGATGCGTCTGATCGGTGCCTATGGCGCGCTGGTCAATGGCGGACGATTGATCGAGCCGGCCCTGATCGACCGGGTTCAGGACCGGTCGGGCGACACCATCTATATTCATGATGAGCGAGAGTGCGTCGGCTGTGATGTGCCGGGCGGGTATGATCCCTCCTTGCAAGAGCCGCGTCTGCCCGAACTGGGCGAACAGGTGGTTGACCCTGTCACCGCCTATCAGATCGTGCACATGCTGGAAGGCGCCGTTGAGCGCGGCACCGCGACGGCGCTACGCTCGCTCGGCCGTCCGCTGGGCGGCAAGACCGGCACCACCAATGATTTCCATGACGCCTGGTTTGTCGGGTTCAGCCCCGACCTTGTCGTCGGCGTCTATGTCGGCTTCGACAATCCGCGCCCGCTGGGCTCGGGCGAGGCGGGCGGCCGTGTGGCGGCGCCTGTGGCGGCGGAGTTCCTGGGCGCCGCGCTGGAGACCTATTCGGTGGCGCCTTTCCGCGTTCCTGACGGGGTGAGCCTGGCGCCGATCGATCGTGAAACCGGAGAACCCGGCGTGATCGGGCGGCCCGGCGTCATTCTGGAAGCCTTCAAGCCGGGCACTGAGCCGCAACGCGGCCAGACGGCGGCGGAAGAAACTCTGAGTTTTGGCGCGAACGCCCTTGGGGTGGACTTCTCGGATGGAAACCCGTCCGACACACCCGATGATGAAGAGGATGAGGACGCACTGGGCGGCCTTTACTAGCAGTATGTCCTCTGGTTCCTGATCGAAACAGGCGCAGTCTCTTGTCCAGGGGCTGCGCCTCGTTTATCGACCCCCTCCGACCCTTTTATCCAGACTCTCAGGAGATCCGCCATGCGCGCCGAGATCGCTGAACTCAAAGACGCCATCGAACAGTCCACCGCCTTGCTACGGAGGCGTCTTTGACTGGCCTACGGCTGAGAAAAGACTGGATGAACTGAACGCCAGGGCGGAAGACCCCACACTCTGGGACCGCCCGACTGAAGCACAGGCGCTGATGCGCGAACGCAATCGCCTCGATCAGTCGATGACCGAGGTTCAGGAGATCGACGCCGATCTCACCGACACGCTCGAGCTTGCCGAGATGGCCGAGATGGAGGGCGATGACGACCTTTATCAGGACGCGACCGAAGCGCTGAAAGCGCTCCGCGCGCGGGCGGGCAAGGCCGAACTGCAAGCTCTGTTGTCGGGTGAAGCGGACGGCAATGACAGCTATCTCGAGATTCACCCCGGCGCCGGCGGCACCGAGGCGCAGGACTGGGCCTCCATGCTGGCGCGCATGTACACCCGATGGGCGGAGAAGTCCGGTTTCAAGGTCGAGGTGATCGAGGCGCAGGCGGGCGAGGAGGCCGGCCTGAAATCCATCACCATCCTGGTGAAAGGCGAGAAGGCGTATGGCTGGCTGAAGACCGAGGCCGGGGTGCACCGTCTGGTACGCATCTCGCCTTATGACAGCTCGGGCCGCCGCCATACCAGCTTTGCGTCTGTCTGGACCTATCCGCTGGTGGACGACACCATCGAGATCGAGATCGAGGACAAGGATGTGCGTGTGGACACCTACCGGGCTTCGGGCGCGGGCGGGCAGCACATTAACAAGACGGACTCCGCCGTGCGCCTGACCCACGAACCCACAGGCATTGTGGTCGCGTGTCAGACCGATCGCTCCCAGCACAAGAACCGGGCGAACGCCTGGACCATGTTGCGCGCGCGCCTGTATGAGCTCGAATTGCAGAAACGCGAGGAAGCCGCCCAGGCGGATGCGGAGTCCAAGACCGATATCGGATGGGGCCATCAGATCCGCTCCTACGTCCTGCAGCCCTATCAGATGGTCAAGGATCTGCGCACGCAGGTGGAGACCTCGGACACCCAAGGGGTGCTCGACGGGGATCTGGACGACTTCATGGCCGCTGCGTTGGCGCAGCGCGTCGGAAAGACCGAAGAGGACTAGCCCTCAGGCATGCCTGAACGCAAAAGGGCCGGTGCTCAGCACCGGCCCTTTTCTCATCAGAAGCCTCTGCAGTCTCAGGACTTCGACGTGAACGGATCGTTGGCCACGGCCTTGTCGGCGCTGGCTGCCGTCGCGGGAGGCGGAGTGGTGGAGGACGCCGTGGAGCTGCTGCTCGAGCTGGCGGGTTGCGCAGCCGGCTTGGCGCTGGCAGGCGGCGCCTTCACATCAGACAGCGGGTCGGAGGAGCGTTTGCACAGGCCGTCGAAATACGCGCCGCTCTCGATTGCCAGGGTGGCGTGAATGACGTCGCCTTCCACGCGGGCGGTGGAAGAGAGCTGCACCTGACGGGCGCGAACGGATCCGTTCACGCGGCCACGGATGACCACATTCTCGGCGATCACTTCGCCCTTGATCGAGGCTTCCTCGCCAATGGTGAGGTCGGTGGCGCGCACATCGCCTTCAACGGTGCCGTCCAGCTGCACTTCGCCATCAGAGACGATGGAGCCGGTGATCTTCAGATCAGCGCTCAGGATGGAGGGGGCTTTGGCTTTCATGGCGGACCTCTTGGTCGGAGCAGGAGCGGCGGCGGCTGCTGAGTTGTCGCTCGGGGGCGTATCTTTTTTAGTGAACATAGCGTCCGGCTCTTATGTAGTCTTCGGGGTCAATGTGTTCGCCGCGGAACCAGATTTCATAGTGGAGGTGCGTCCCAGTTGAACGACCGGTCGACCCCATCCCCCCCAGTCTTTGTCCCAGCTCCACATCATCGCCGCGGCGCACGTCGATGGAGTGAAGGTGGCCATATCGCGTGCGGAACCCGTATCCGTGATCCACTTCGACGGTCCGACCATACCCGGCCCGCCAGCCCGCGTAAACGACCCGACCCGGCGCAGGCGCCACAATCGGTGCGTTTCGGAACGCCGCGAAGTCCTTGCCCGCATGCATGGCCAGACGACGCGTGAACGGGTCAATTCGCGCGCCATAACGCGATGTCTCACGAAACGGGCCATCAATTGGCAAGCCGAGCGGCGTCGCGTTCAGCAAAGCTTCGACCTGCTCGCTTTCCACAAGCCGGTTGGCGATGCGGGCGACGCGGGCATTGAACGGGTCCTCGAGATTGAGAGCGTCGCTGAACAATGGCGCCTGATCGAGACTGATCAGCGGGCCGCCCGTGCCGCCATCCTCGTTTTCCAACGGACCTTCCTGCATGGCTTCGTCCACGCGCATGCCGGTAAGGCGCAGGACAGCGCGCAGATTTTCGAGACGGCGTTCGGCAGCGTTCTCGGCCTCGGCCAGAGCGGATTCCTGATCTGCGAGCAGAGCGGCGACGCGTTCTTCCGCGAGGCCGTCAAAAGCTTCTTCACCAACCGGGTCAAGCAGCGCCTGACGCGGATCGGGATCCGCTGGCGAGGCGGCCATCAGGATACGGCCTTCATCAAGGCTGGGGCTCTCGCGCTCCTCGCCCACGGACAGATCGTCCGCAAAATCGAGCAGACGGCGCAGCGTGTCATGGCGCATCTGGAACTCGCCCGCCGTGCGGTCAAAGGCGTCGGTGCGCGATTCCATGTAGGCGATGGCGGCGGCTTCAGCCGCACGCGCCTCATCAACCTCGTTTCGGTATTCCGCTTCGATCTGGGCGAATTGCTGTTTGGCGCGCTGGTCGGCGCGACCGTCCAGCAGCATGCCGACCGTAGTCAGAGACAGCCAGACAGCCAGCAGGCATACGCCGCCGATCGCCGAGAGCTGCATCTCGGTAGTGATAGCGAAGTATCTCACCTGACCTTCGGTCCGGTGATAGATCTGCCGATCCGGGAAGCGCTGTTTGATCTGCTCCCAAGGTCCGGCCAGTAGTCGTTTCACCATCCGACTGCGTCGCCTCGCTATCCTCGCCCCTCGATGCGCTATCTCGCATGATAACGCATCGTTTATCAACTGATCCGTTGCAAGCCGCGTACCGGCTCCCATGGATTGTTATGAAATATGTCTCGTGCGTCGGCGCGTCTTGCAAGCGCTGGTTTCAGGACAGGGCTTCCGCCAAGGGCTCATAGAAGCATCCGGGCAGGCCTGCGGCGGAGCGCGCCGGTGCATTGAAGGGGCGCTTCAACGGTCCACGGAAGTATGTCGAGACAAGGCGATGAAAGCAGTGTTCGGCGCTATCCGTCTCATCGCGGCACACATGTTCGAACCATCGCGAGCCTGCGGCGACATGTCCGACTTCCTCCTCATAGATGATCCGGAGGATGGCCACGCTCGCCTCATCCCCGACCGAGTCGAGTTTCTCGATCATCATCGGAGTGACGTCGAGACCGCGCGCTTCGAGCACCATGGGCGCGACTGCAAGTCGGGCGGCCAGATCGCCTGAAGTGTTGCTGGCGGCCTCCCACAGTCCGTCATGGGCGGGCAGATCGCCGTAATCACCGCCCATCTCCTGCAATCGCCTGCGCACCAGCGTGAAGTGTCTCGCCTCGTCATCCCCAACGCTGATCCAGTCCGAGACAAAACCGTGACGTTGCGCGTCGGCAATGCGGGCGTCTCCGGCGAACCGGGCGACCATGTCGAAATGCAGATCGATAGCGTTGAACTCGATATGGGCGACGGCGTGCATCAGCGCGAAGCGACCGGCGGGATTGCCCAATCTGCGTCGGGGAACCTGAGCCGGCGGCTTGAGTTCAGGACGAGGGGGGCGGCCTGGCGCATCCGGCGCGCAGGACGCCGCTCCCGACCGTGGAGCGTCAAGCTGTCCTGAGCTCCAGGCGTGCGCAGTTTCGTGCGCCAGGCGCACCTTTTCGGACGGGTCGGCGGTCGCGACTACGCGGGCCGCCATCTCCATCACGCAGGTCGGGGCCTCACGGGTCATCAGGAGGCCTTCACGGCCTCGAGCACGGAGTCCACATGGCCCTTGACCTTCACCTTGCGCCAGACCTGCCGGATCACGCCGTCGGGGCCGATCAGATAGGTGCAGCGTTCAATACCCATATAGGTGCGGCCATACATGTTTTTCTCGACCCAGGCGCCATAGGCTTCGACCGTATCGCCCGCCTCGTCAGACGCCAGGACCACTTTCAGCTCATGCTTGTCGCGAAACTTGTCATGTTTGGCTACGCTGTCCTTGGACACGCCGATAACCACAGCGCCAGCGGCCTCAAAATCGTCAATCGCCTCGGAGAAACCGATCGCCTCTGTCGTGCAGCCCGGGGTGTCGTCCTTGGGATAGAAATACAGGACGACCGATTTGCCTTGCAGCTCCCGTAATGAGATCTGGCGACCGCCATCTGCAGGAAGCGTGAAGTCAGGGGCCTTGTCGCCGGGCTTGAGCTCGCTCATGAGTGTCATCCTTGATGATTTCCGAACCATTGGTGCGGAAGATTGTCATTTCGTACCGCCGCGTCCAGTCGCGACCCGACTTTGAGTTCATATGCGCCGTATCGCCCGCCTGTCACTTCTCTACCTGCTTGAAGCGATTGCAGCGCTTCTGGCTCTGGCTGTGGTGGCTTTCGGGGCGGCGCTCTGGCGGCTGGCGGAAGGGCCCGTGAATGCGGAAATGATCCGTCCGGCCGTCACCGAGATCCTGCTCGAGGCGGTGAAGGGCGACGCCGCCGCCATCGGCGATCTCGAGCTCAGCTTCGATCCCGCCTACGCCGCGCTTGTGGTCACAGCGCGCGATGTGAGCATTTCCCGCGCTGACGGGGATACCATCATCGCCTCGGAGCGGATTGAAGCCGGCGTCGCCCTTGACCTGCTGCTGGCCGGACGTGTCGCGCCGGTCAGTCTGGAAGCGCGGGGAGGCACCCTCTGGCTCTACCGCGATGAGCTCGGGCGTCTTACCGGCGGTCTGGGCGCCCTGGAGGACCGGTTCGGAGCCGCTCAGGAGTCCGAGGACGCCGCGCCTGACTTCAACATGGATCGGGCAAGTCGGGTCTTCGCCCGGCTTTTGCGCGTGGATGTCTCCAATGTCAGCTTGCAGGTGAGAGACGAGTATCACGACTGGACCGGGCTTTTCACCGGAATGGGCGGTGCGCTCGAGCTCAGTGACGGGGCGCTCTCCCTGCGCGCGGAAGGCGCGCTTGTGACCTCCGCGGGGCTCGCCCCCATCACGCTGGACGTCCAGTCAGGCCGGTCGCTGGAAAGCGTCTTTGTCGACGCAGCGCTCACGGACCTCGTTCCGGCCGCCGCTGCGCCGCTTCAGGGCCCCTTTACCGGGCTCTCGGCGCTGGACGCGCCTTTTGACATGCATCTGGTCTTTGACGCCTCACGTGAGGCCGGACTGCGCCAGGCGAGTCTCCAGATGGAGGCGGATACCGGCGTGATCCGGTCGGCAGGCCGTCAGACCGATATCCGGGCGGCGCGCATCGACGCTTCGCTTGATGTGGAGGCGGGCCGTCTGGACCTGCATGAGCTGAGCGTGGATTCAGATCTGCTGACCCTGTCTCTGAACGGGGCCCTGCATGACTTCACCGCCTATGACGACGCCATACCGGCGCGGGCCCTTTATGAACTGAACGCCGGGCAGGGGCGTCTTGATTTGAGCGGTGTCTTTCCCGAACCCCTGCAATGGCGGTCGGTTGCGCTTGCCGGCGGGCTGGACATTGATCAACGACAGATCCGTTTTGATGAGCTGAACGCTGTCCTGCCGGCCGCCGCCGCAGAGTTCTCAGGCTCCCTCGCCCTGGAGGATACGTCTGCGGGCCTGCTTCCGACACTCAAGCTCAATGGACCGGTGCAAGGCACGCTGACCAAACGCGATGTGCTCAATCATTGGCCCGTCGATTTCGCGCTGGGCGCCCGGGACTGGGTGCGCGACAGCATCCTGGACGGACGCGTGACCGGCGCGACGCTGGATATCAATCTCAGAGCGGAGGCGCTGGCCGCGAAAACCATCGCGGATGAGGATCTGACGCTCAGCTTCAGTTTCACAGATGCCGACGTCCGCTATATGAGCACCATGACCCCATTGCTGGGGTTGTCCGGCGATGCGGTTCTGCGCGGCAATTCACTGTCGCTGGAGGGCTACGGCGGCGCCATCGGCGCAATTGAAGCGACGCGTATCTATGTCGACATACCGCGTCTGAATCCCAAGGGCGCGATCGCCCGCTTCGGCGGCGCCGGTCGGGGCGATGTGGCCGACGTGCTCATGCTGGTCAGCGAGCCGCCCCTTAATCTCGCCAGCGAATACGGCTTCGATCCACAAGCGTTCGGCGGGCAGGGGGAGCTGAGCTTCGAGATCCGCCGCCCCATGCTGCGGACCGTGCCTGCGGAGGATCTGGGCTTTGAGTTCTCCGGTCGCTTCGAGGATGTCTCCGGTCCTGCCGGACCGCCCGGAGTGGACTTGTCAAACGGCGTCGTCTCCATTTCCGTGACGCCCGAGGGACTGAACGCCGAAGGCGACGCCCGCATCGCTTCAGCCGATGCCCATATCGTCTGGACGGAAACCTTCGGATTGGGCGAAGCGGCCAAGCCCACCCAGGTGCGTGTAACCTCGACAATGACGGCGCGGGAGCTCGATCAGATCGGCCTGCCCTTGCGGCGCTTCATGGACGGGGCGGTCGGCGTGGAAGCCGTGCTGAACGGCCGGGGCATGGACTTCTCCGATGTAAGTCTTGATCTCGATCTTCAGAACGCTGCGATCGCGCTCCCCGCCAATCTCTGGGACAAGGCGGCCGGTGAGCCGGCCACGGCCTCACTGGCCGCCAACATTTCCAGCGAGGGCGCAATCCAGCTCGACCGGCTGCAGCTCAACGCAGAGGGCGTGGGGCTCGACACCAGCGCCGAGATGGCGGTGGATGGGCGCTTGCTGGCGGCTGAGGCCTCTCGCGTCTTCATCGATGGGCGCATGGACCTCAGCGCCGAGATTTCCCGGCCTGACGGCCCCGAAGGCGTGCTGGACATCGCTGTGCGCGGCGCCTTTCTGGATGCGCGGGACCTGTTCGGCATGGCGGCGCCCTCAGGCGGCGGGGACCTGGCCGCCGCGGTCAACTTCGAAGGCGTTCTGGACCGCGTCCTGGTGCGCGACCAGTCATTCAGCAATGTCGGCCTGACCCTGAACGCGCGCCCGGAAGGCGTTGCGCGTTTCGTGCTGGAGGCGGATGCTGACGGCGGACCGGTCATTGTCCGATTTGAGCCGGAAGAAGAGACGAGCGTGCGTCGCCTGAGCGCGCTGGGTCCGGATGCCGGGCTTCTTCTGAGCGCCTTCGCAGGTTTCGACAATATCTCGGGCGGCGCCCTGAGGCTGAATGGCGCCGCTCCCCCGCTCGGGCAGCCGGGAGGCGTCAGCGGTGAGATCGAGGTGGATGGTTTCACCCTCAACCGCATGCCGCTTCTGGCCCGCATTCTTGCAGCTGGCTCGCTCGAAGGCCTGGGAGGGCTTCTCAGCGGCCAGGGCATCGGCTTTGAACGACTGGAAAGCCAGTTTGTCTGGCAGGACGGCATTCTCGAAATGCGTGAGGCGCGCGTTGCAGGCCCATCGCTTGGCGCGACCTGGAACGGGCTAGTCGATTTCAGTGACGAGCGTCTGACGGTCAACGGGACGCTGCTGCCGTCCTATGGCGTCAATTCCATTCTGGGCTCGGTGCCGGTTCTGGGGGAGCTGTTCACATCGCGTCAGGGCGAGGGGGTCATTGGCGTCACTTTCTCGGTGAGCGGCCCCTTCAGTGAGACCCGCGTGACCGCGAACCCGCTGTCTGCGCTGGCGCCGGGCGTGTTTCGCAGGATTTTTGAGGGCACTTCGGCCGAACGCGAACTGGACGCGCTGGAAGCGGAACGCCGTGCTGAACAGGCGCAAGCCGCTCAATCGCGCCAGGCGGACGGTGCGACGACACCGGAGCCTGACACCCCACCCGAAGCCGAACCGGAACCACAGGAGGATGCTCCATGATCGCGATCGGACTCATGAGCGGCACCTCTCTGGATGGCGTGGATGCAGCCTTGCTCGAGACGGACGGAGAAACGATCGCCCGCTTCGGTCCCGGGTGCGAAACGCCGTTCGAGCCAGATGAACGCGCGGTTCTGAAAGCGGCTGTGGACGCAGCTCTGGTCTGGCGGTTCGACGGTGATGAGCCTGCGATCTTCCGCGAGGCCGAGCGCGTTCTGACCGCCACTCACGCACGGGCGGTGGAGCGCGTCGCCGTGATGGCGGGCATCGCCGTCGCCGATATTGAACTCGTGGGTTTTCACGGTCAGACCGTGGTGCACCACCCTCCCAAGGACGGGCGCGACGGTCAGACCCGCCAGCTGGGGGATGGACAGGCCCTGGCGGACCGGCTGGGCGTCCCGGTCGCCTATGATTTCCGCACCGCGGACATGGCGGCGGGCGGTCAGGGCGCGCCGCTGGCGCCGATCTATCACCAGGTGCTGGCGCGCTGGGCCGGGCTGGAACAGCCTCTGGGCGTTCTGAATATTGGCGGCGTGGCCAATCTGACGCTGCTCCGGTCGGATGGCGCGCTCGACGCTTTTGACACCGGCCCCGGCAATGGCCTGATCGACGCCTGGGTGGAGGACCGCACTGGCGCTCCCATGGACCGCGACGGCGCGTTGGCGTCCCAAGGGCGGGTATTGGAGGCGGGGCTGGCGGAATTGCTGGCGCATCCGCATTTTGCGCTCGAGGGCCCCAAATCACTTGATCGCTGGGATTTCTCCCTCGACGCGGCGCGCAATCTCGGCGTGGAGGATGGAGCGGCGACGCTGTCACAATTCACCGCAGAGTCCATCGCGCTGGGGCTCAAGGCCTGCAGTGAACGGCCCCGCCGCCTGATCGTCTGCGGCGGCGGCCGCAAGAATGCCGACCTCCTGCGCCGGATCAGCGCGGCGACAGGCATTTCGGTGTGCAGCGCCGAAGCGGTGGGCTGGCGTGGGGATCTGATCGAGGCGGAAGCCTTCGCCGTTCTCGCCGCACGCACGCAGCGCGGCCTGCCGCTAAGTTTTCCGGGAACGACGGGTGTCGATCAGCCGCAAACGGGTGGCCGGATCGCTCATCCTTCATAGAAAAAGCCCCGGCCAGCTGACCGGGGCTTTTCATATCGTTCAGAGGCGGTTCTAGCGTTTGCCGGTGCTCGCCATTTCAGAGCGTTCGACTTCCACTTCAGGCAAGCGTTTGTCGAGATAGCCTTTAACCGACGCTTCGAGCGGATCCAGGTGGTCGGTGAACAAATGACCGGCGCCCTTGATGATGTCGTGGGTGATCACGATGCCCTTCTGGGTGCGCACCTTGCTCATGGCGCGCTCCATTTCATCGTGCGGCACGATGGCGTCCGATTCCCCGTGCGCGATCAGGCCAGAGGCCGGGCAGGGCGCGAGGAAGCTGAAATCATACATGTTGGTGGGCGGAGACACCGAGATGAAGCCTGCGATCTCGGGGCGGCGCATCAAGAGCTGCATGGCGATCCAGGCGCCGAAGGAATGCCCGGCCACCCAGCAATAGGAGGCGTTCGGGTTGTGCGCCTGCGCCCAGTCGAGCGCGGTCGCCGCATCAGAGAGCTCGCCCAGACCCTGATCATACGTGCCCTGGCTGCGTCCCACGCCGCGGAAGTTGAACCGCAGCACGGAAAAGCCGCGCGCCTTGAACTCGTCGTACATCATGGTCGTGACCGGCGTGTCCATGTGACCGCCGCCGCGCGGGTGCGCATGCAGGATCAGCGCAACGGGCGCGCCAGGGGTCTTGGACGGGCTGTATTTGCCTTCAAGGCGGCCGGCAGGGCCGGGAATGATAACGTCGGGCATGGAAGGATTACGGGTCCTGCTGCAATTTCCCTAGCTCTGCACTCAGGAATTGATTTCCAGGTGGTGCAAGGGGTATGGGAAAACCAAGTCCTAATACTTGACTCTCGCGCTTGGGATATTAGCTCCCTGTAGCGCGACAGATGTGAGACAAACGGGTCGGCCTCATAGCACAGCCGGGCCGCATAATGCGAGCGCGCCGCGCTTATTTGTTCGGGTTAGCCAAGGATAATGTCATGAAGCTGAGCACCAAGGGGCGTTACGCAGTGATGGCCATGGTCGATCTCGCCCAGGCCAGCCTCGAGAAGCCCGTACCGCTGGGCGATATCGCCTCGCGTCAGGAAATCTCTCTCTCCTATCTCGAACAATTGTTCGCAAAGCTGCGCCGTGCAGGCGTCGTCAAATCCGTGCGCGGTCCGGGCGGCGGGTACAAGCTGGCGCGTCCTCTGGGGGAAACCCGCATCGCGGACATCATGCTGGCGGTTGAAGAGCCGGTCGACGTAACGCGTTGCCAGGGCAAGGCGACAGGATGCCTGGAAAGCGGGCGCCGCTGCATCACCCATGATCTGTGGGATGAGTTGAGCCGCCATATCCATCTCTTCCTCAATGACGTGACGCTGGAAGACGTGCTGGAGCGCCGCGTCATGGGCATGTCCATGCGACGTCGGGCGCCGGATGCAGCGCTGGAGGCGGCGGCGGAGTGACGGTCTATCTCGACCATAATGCGACCGCTCCGGTCCGGCCTGAAGCCCGCGACGCCGTGATGGCGGCGCTGGAAGCTGTGGGCAATCCGTCCTCGGTCCATGGGCCGGGGCGGTCGGCGCGCGCCCGGATCGAGACGGCGCGCGGCGTGATCGCGAAAAAGATCTGCGCACGGGCGGAAGACCTCGTCTTCACCTCGGGCGGCACGGAAGCGAACAATCTGGGTCTCAGGGCCGGGATCGCGGCGGGCGCGACCCGTGTGATCGTTTCGGCGATTGAGCACGACGCCGTCGGCGCTGCCGCACAGGCGCTGGGCGTTCCTTGCGAAATCTGGCCGGTTCTGAAGACGGGGCAGGCAGACATAGACTGGCTCAAGGATCGCCTTCAACGCACTGAAACCGAAGGCGAAACCCCGATCCTGTTCGCGCTGATGGCGGCCAATAACGAAACCGGCGTGATCCAGCCCTATGCCGAGGCCGGGCGCATGATCCGCGAAGCGGGTCATCTCTATCACATCGACGCGGTTCAGATGCTGGGCAAGGCCGGGTTTGATTTCGCCGGATCGTTCGCTCATTTCGCCGCTTTCTCCTCCCATAAGCTCGGCGGACCCCAAGGCGTGGGCGCTCTGGCGGTGGCGTGTGAAGCGGGTGTGGCGCCGCAACTGATCGGCGGCGGACAGGAAAAGAACCGCCGTGCGGGCACCGAGAATGTCGCCGGTATCGCCGGATTTGGCGCCGCGGCAGCTGTTGCTGGCGGCGCGGAAGAGTTGAGCCAAATCAGGGCTTTGCGAGACGAATTGCAAGCACGACTGAAAGCGGGCGCACCCGAAATTACAATCTGGGGCGAAGACACGGAGCGGTTGGACAACACCTTGTGTCTGTCTGCGCCGGGCTGGCCGAGCGAGATTCAGGTGATCGCGCTTGATCTCAATGGTTTTGCCGTCAGCGCCGGATCGGCCTGCTCCTCAGGCAAAGTGCGCAAATCCAAGGTGCTCGAAGCCATGGGCGCGTCTGCCGCCGATGCGGAAAGCGCGCTGCGCATTTCGCTGGGCTGGACGACGACCCGGGACGATATCGAGGCGTTCGCGAACGCCTGGCTGAATGAATATGCCCGCTTGCGCCCCCGCGCGGCGGTTTGAGACTGAAGAAGGAAGCGGCTTATGCCTGCGGTCAAGGAAACCATTGAAGACGTACGTCAGCTTGAGTCTGACAAGTACAAATACGGCTTCACCACCGAGATCGAGCAAGAGCGCGCGCCCAAGGGTCTGAGCGAAGACACCGTGCGCTTCATCTCGGCGAAGAAGGGCGAGCCGGAATGGCTGCTCGAATGGCGTCTGGAAGCGTTCAAGCGCTGGACCCAGATGAAGGAGCCCGACTGGGCCAAGGTCGGCTATCCGCCCATCGACTATCAGGACGCGTATTATTACGCCGCCCCGAAAGATGCTGCGAAATACAAGAGCTTGGATGAAGTTCCTCAGGAGCTGCTCGACACCTACAAGAAGCTCGGCATCCCGCTGAAAGAGGCCGAGGTTCTCCTGGGTGTTGAAGGCGCCGAGGCGAGCGCGGCTGAAGCGCGTAATGAGGGCTCCCAGCGCAAGGTGGCGGTGGACGCAGTCTTTGACTCCGTGTCGGTGGCGACGACCTTCAAGGAGGAGCTCAAGAAGGCCGGCGTGATCTTCATGCCGATCTCAGAAGCGGTTCACGAGCATCCCGAGCTGATCAAGAAATATCTCGGCTCGGTCGTGCCGATGACGGACAACTTCTTCGCCACGCTCAACAGCGCGGTCTTCTCGGACGGCTCGTTCGTCTATGTGCCCAAGGGCGTGCGCTGCCCGATGGAACTATCGACCTATTTCCGGATCAACGCCGAGGGCACGGGCCAGTTCGAACGCACGCTGATCGTCGCGGATGAGGGCGCCTATGTGTCCTATCTCGAGGGCTGCACCGCACCCATGCGCGACGAGAACCAGCTGCACGCCGCCGTGGTGGAGCTGGTGGCGCTTGACGACGCCGAGATCAAATACTCCACCGTTCAGAACTGGTGGCCGGGCGACGCGGACGGCAAGGGCGGGGTCTATAACTTCGTCACCAAGCGCGCCGATTGCCGGGGCCGGAATTCCAAGGTGAGCTGGACCCAGGTCGAGACCGGGTCCGCAATCACCTGGAAATACCCGTCCTGCGTGCTCAAGGGCGATAACAGCCAGGGCGAGTTCTATTCGATCGCTGTGACCAACGGCCGGCAGCAGGCCGACACCGGCACCAAGATGATCCATCTGGGCCGCAATACGAAGTCGCGGATCATTTCCAAGGGCATCTCGGCGGGCAAGTCCGACCAGACCTATCGCGGGCTGGTCTCCGTGCATGGCAAGGCCGAGGGCGCACGCAACTTCACCCAGTGCGACAGCCTGCTGATCGGTGATACCTGCGGCGCGCACACCGTGCCCTACATCGAGTGCAAGACGCCCAGGGCGACGCTGGAGCATGAGGCGACCACCTCCAAGCTCTCCGAAGAACAGCTCTTCTACGCCCGCCAGCGCGGCCTCGATGAGGAAAGCGCCGTGGCGCTGCTGGTGAATGGCTTCTGCCGCGAAGTGCTGCAGGAACTGCCCATGGAATTCGCCGTGGAAGCCCAGGCGCTCCTGAAAGTCTCGCTCGAGGGGAGCGTGGGGTGATGAACGTGTATTGGTCTGCCCTCGGTGTTGTCAGCCTGACGCTTCTGGGTGCGTGCTCCCAGCCGTCATCGTCATCGGAAGCTGACGCGCCTGCACACTCTGCCCGTCTCGCCATGTGTGGCGACGGACTGGCGGAAGGCTGCGTGGAAGCCGTGAGCGATACGAAGGGTCTGATATATTCCGCGACCGACGGCGGGTATGAATTCCGCCTTTTGGCGCTGGAAGACGGCGCGGAGCTGCAGCGGTTCGGTGAAGAGCATGGCAACGCCGTGTCCGGACCGTCGCTTGAAGATCTCGATCAGGATGGCGATCTCGAACTGATCATTCCGGACTTCACCGGCAATGTGAACACGGTCTATCGCATCTGGCAGCAGGTCAGCGACGCGCGCTTCGAGCCTGCAGGCGAGGTGAGCGGGTTTGACCTGACGCCGGATGTTCAGACCGGCCTTATCGGCATCTCCTCGCGCGGCTCTGCGGTTCAGTACAGCTACACAACCCATGTGCTCACCGAGGACGGGCTGGTGCTCGTCTATCAACTTGATGCCGATTACGCCGACGCCGCCTGCGTGCTGACGCAAGGTCCGGCCTTTGAAGCCTCAAGCCATGACGCCGACCTGTTGCTGAACGGCTGCGAGGCGGAGCTTTAGGATGAAGACGGGGCGCGCGCCTTCGGGCGCTGCGCCTGAAACGATAAAGGGTTCGAGCCGGCCTCCCTCTCATGCGCCGGCGCGACGATAAGGAAGACGACCATGTTGGTGATTGAGAACCTGCAAGCGCGCGTTGATGCGGAAGACGGCGACGGCCGCCAGATCCTCAAGGGCGTGAGCCTGAAAGTCCCCGCGGGCGAGGTGCACGCGATCATGGGGCCCAATGGCTGCGGCAAGTCCACGCTGTCCTATGTGCTCTCGGGTCGGGACGGTTACGAGATCACCGGCGGCTCGATGAGCTTTGACGGTCAGGACCTCGCCGAGATGGAGCCCGAAGAGCGCGCCGCGGCGGGCGTTTTCCTGTCCTTCCAGTATCCGGTTGAAATTCCCGGCGTTCCGACCCTGACCTTCATCAAGGAAGCGCTGAACGCCCAGAAGCGCCTGCGCGGCGAGGACGAAGTCCCGGCGCCCGCCTTCATGAAGCTGGCGCGCGAAGCTGCGGCTCAGCTCGGCATCAGCAATGACATGCTCAAGCGCCCGGTGAATGTTGGGTTCTCCGGCGGTGAGAAGAAGCGCATGGAGATTTTCCAGGCGCTGATGCTGCAGCCCAAATTCCTGATCCTCGATGAGACCGATTCCGGGCTCGACATCGACGCTCTGAAGGTTGTCGCAGAAGGCGTGAACGCCCTGCGCAATGAAGAGCGCGGCATGCTGGTGATCACCCATTATCAGCGGCTGCTCGATTACCTCAAGCCGGACGTGGTTCATGTCATGGCGGCGGGCCGCATTCAGGAAACCGGCGGGCCCGAGCTGGCGCACAAGCTCGAAAAAGAGGGCTATGACAAATACGCAGGCGAGGCGGCGTAATGACGGTTGCGCTCAAACTTACGGACATGGAAACGGCGCTGATCGATCAGCTGCCGCAGGACGCGCCCCTGCGCGCCGTCCTCTCCGAACACGGCTTGCCGCATCGCCGGGTGGAAGAATGGAAATGGACCGATCTGCGCACGGTGGTGGGCAAGCTGCCCGCCGAGCCGGGCGTCCTGACCTTCACAATCTCACGTGAGCCTGACGCCTGGGCTGAACAGGACGAGGAGCCGAGCCTTCTCATGCCGCGCCTCGCTTCTGCACTTGGCGAGGATATTCAGGTCTACACGCTGGAAGACGGTGAACGTCTTGAGCTTGGCATTGAAGCCAGTTCGGGCGTCTCCAACCAGCAGGTTCTGGTGCTAGTGCCTGAAGGCGTGAAGGCCGAGCTCGTTGAAAGCTATGCGGTGGAACCGGACGGCTTCGCCAATCTGACGCTGGTTATCGTCGTGATGCCGGGCGCCGAGCTGGATCGTGTGATAGAGCAGCATGCGTCCCCGGATGCGGCGCTGGTCGTGACGAGCCTGATTGATCTGGCGCCGGGCGCCAAGCTCAACCAGACGACGCTCGGTTTCGGCGCAAAACTCGCCCGGCTTGAAACCCATGTCAGCCATGCCGGCGAGGGCGCCGAGCTGCAGCTTGATGGCGCCTATGTGCTCGATGAGGGCCTGCATCTCGATCAGACCTCGCTTGTGCGCCATGAGGGCCCGAACGGGGTGACCAAGGAGCTGTTCAAGGGCGCGGCGGCCAGGGGCGCAAAAGGCGTCTTCCAGGGCAAGATCCATGTGGAGCAGGCGGCGCAGAAGACCGATGCCCAGATGCAGCATCGCGGCCTTTTGCTGGATGACAAGGCCGAGATCGACGCCAAGCCCGAGCTTGAGATTTACGCCGATGATGTGGTCTGCGCTCATGGCAACGCCTTTGGCGCTCTGGATGAGGACGCCCTGTTCTACATGCGTCAGCGCGGCTTGCCCGAGAGCAAGGCGCGGGCTCTTCTGACACAGAGCTTCCTGGCGGAACCGATCGAGCGCATTCGCGATGAGGATGACCGTGAGCGCCTGCTGGCGCGTCTTATGGTCGGGCTGGAGGCGTTGTGATGACCGCAGAGCTGAAACCTGTGGCCGGGCTGGACGTAATGGCGGTGCGCCGTCAGTTTCCGATCCTGACGCGTGAAGTGAATGGCAAGCCGCTCGTCTATCTCGACAGCGCGGCCTCGGCCCAGAAGCCGGAAGCCGTGATTGAAGGGGTGGGGAATGTCTGGCGTCACTCTTACGCCAACGTGCACCGGGGTCTGCATACCCTCGCCAATGAGGCCACTGAGGCGTTCGAGGCGAGCCGGGGCAAGCTGGCGCGCTTTCTGGGCGCCGCATCGCCGGACCAGATCGTGTTCACACGCGGCGCCACCGAGGCCATCAACCTTGTGGCCGACAGCTTTGGCGCGACGCTCAAAGAGGGCGACGAGATCATCGTCAGCCAGATGGAGCATCACTCCAACATCGTCCCCTGGCATTTCCTGCGTGAACGCAAGGGCGTGGTGCTCAAATGGGCGCCGGTGACCGATGACGGCGCGCTCGACATGGCGGCGTTCGAGAGCCTGCTGACCGAGCGCACGAAGATGGTCGCCATCACCCACATGTCCAACGTCATGGGCACGGTGTCTCCGATCGAAGCCATAGTGGAGAAGGCGCACGCGGTTGGCGCGGCGGTGCTGGTGGATGGCTCCCAGGGCGCGGTACACATGCCGGTCGATGTGCAGGCGCTTGGCTGTGACTTCTACGTGGTCACGGGGCACAAGCTGTATGGGCCCAACGGCGTCGGGGCGCTCTATGCGTCGGGTGACTGGTTGGATCGCTTGCGGCCCTATCAGGGCGGCGGCGAGATGATTGCGGAAGTGCGCGAGGACGGCGTGGTCTATGCCGACGTACCGCACAAGTTCGAGGCCGGAACACCCGTGATCGCCGAGGTGATCGGTCTGGGCGCCGCGCTTGACTGGCTCACGAGCCTCGACCGCATCGCACTGATGGAGCATGAGCGTCAGCTGATGGACCGGTTCGAGGCCGGTCTGGCGGACTTTGAGGGCGTAACGCTTCTTGGTCGGACCCAGGACAAGGGCGCCATCACCTCCTTCAGTCTGGAGGGCGCGCATCCGCATGATCTGGCGCAACTCATGGACAAGTATGGCGTCGCTGTGCGGGCCGGGCATCATTGCGCCCATCCTCTGATGCAGCGCTTCGGCGTGGTTGGAACGGTGCGCGCCAGCTTCGCCGCCTACAATAACGAGGCGGATGTGGACGCGGCGCTTGAAGCATTGCGAAAAGCCAAGAGCTTTCTCATCTAGAGGGCATGATGAGCATGGATACTGAACACAAGGCCGATGCACGTGACGTGCTGGATCTGGGCGCCGCCCCGTCCATGACCGAAGACAAGCCGGCTGAAGCGGGTGCGACCGTCTCGGTCCCCGAGGTTGAGGCAGACGCCAAGCAGGAGCTCGACATTCCGCAGGAAGAGATCGAGCGGATCACCCGCGATGTGATTGAAGCGCTCAAGACGGTGTTTGATCCGGAAATTCCGGTCGACATTTATGAGCTCGGCCTGATCTATCAGGTTGATCTTGAGCCGGATCATGTCCTGAAGGTCGAGATGACCCTGACGGCCCCGGGCTGTCCGGTGGCGGGCGAGATGCCCGGCTGGGTCCGGGACGCTTGTGAGACCGTCAAGGGCGTGGACCGCGCCGATGTCACGCTGACCTTTGACCCGCCCTGGTCGCCGGACCGCATGTCCGACGAAGCCAAGCTGACGCTGAACATGTTCTGAGGAGCCGATTATGGCCCGACAACAACCCAAGGCCGTCACCCTGACCGAAGCCGCCGCCACGCGCGTCAAGAAGCTCATGGCGGACCGGGATCTCGGCTATCTGCGCGTGGGCGTCAAGAATGGCGGCTGTGCGGGCATGGAATACGTCATGGACTATGTCGCCGAGCCCGATCCACTCGATGAGCGGGTCGAGGATCAGGGCGTCGAGATCGTGGTGGACGCCAAGTCCTTGCTGTTCCTGCTGGGCGCCCAGATCGATTATGAGGTTACTCCGCTGCACGCCAAGTTCGTCTTCCGCAATCCCAATGAGACGGATGCCTGCGGCTGCGGCGAGAGTGTGACCCTCGTGCCTGCGCAGGTCGCGGACTAGCCTTCAGCCTGCCACCAAAGCTTGCCTTTCTGCGGGACGCACGGCCTCATGCCGGTTCTGACGGAGGACTGGTGCTGTGAAACTCTTTGTGTCGCCGACCTCGCCCTATGCACGCAAATGCCGGGCGCTGATCATCGAGAAAAGCCTGGAGCACAAGATCGAAGTGATCGAGTGCGACCCACGCAGCGATCCGGCGGAGCTGCTGGACGCCAATCCGCTGGGCAAGGTTCCCGCCCTGACCCGCGAAGGCGCGCCGGCCTTGATGGATTCCCCTCTGATCTGCGAGTTCATCGACAGTCTGGATGACGAGAACTGGATTCCCAAGCGGGGCGCCAGCCGCATTCTGGTGCTGCGCCAGCAGGCTCTGGCCGACGGTCTGATCGATCTGACCATTGGCCGCCGCATCGAAATGCAACGGGAGGCGGACAAGCAATGGGATTACTGGTCCGAGCGGTGGGAGCGGGGCATTCGCCGCACGCTCGACGCGCTATACGCCGACCGCGGCCAGTATGAGCGGTCTGTGGATCTAGGGGCGCTCAGCGTTGCAGTTGCGCTGTTCTATCTGGACCTGCGCTACCCTGAGCTCGACTGGCGCGGCGACTATCCTGAACTGGGCGAATTCGCCGAGCGTTGGGATCAGCGCGCCAGCTTCGAACAGACGCGCCCGCCAGCGGCCTGACCAATCCGGGAAACAAGAAAGCCCTCATCCATGGATGAGGGCTTTCTTATAGCGCTGTGAGTTGCGTCAGGCAGCAGCCGTGCCGCGGCCTCCGTTCATCTCGGCCCCATCGACCGTGACGCGGTTCCGGCCTTTCTGCTTGGACTTGTACAGATTGGCGTCGCAGCGCTCGATCAGACATTCCACGACCTCGGACGGTCGGAATTGCGACACGCCCATCGACACGGTGATATTGCCAAGGTCTTCATTGGTCGACTTGCGCAACAGGCGTTTGCTTTCGACCACCTGTCGGATCTTTTCAGCGATTTCGGTTGCATCCTGCAAGGAGGTGTTGGGCATGACTATGCCGAATTCCTCGCCGCCATAGCGCGCCACGACATGATGGTCCGACGCGTAGCGCGCCAGACAGGCGGAGACAAAGCGGATGATCTGGTCTCCGGTCTGATGTCCCCAAGTGTCGTTGAAGCGCTTGAAGTGGTCGATATCGCAGAGCACGAGCGAGAAGGGCGCGCCGGTCAGATCCGCCTCTCGGCGTGACTTGCGCATGGATTCGTCAAAGCGTTTGCGATTGGCGACTCCGGTCAGGGCGTCGGTCATCGCTTCTTCGCGCACTTTTTCAAGATTGCTGCGAAGCTGGTTCACTTCCTGGCTGGTTTCCTGCAGGCGGCGTTCCAGATCACGCGAACGGCGCTGCATCCGCGCCGTGGCGGCGACGAGGCCTTCCACCATCTGCTTGATTGCGCTGGCGTCCGTCACCTTGTCGAGACGGCCTGAAGCGCCAGCCAGCTCCGCGCCATAGGCGGCGGTGTCGCGCTCGGCGGCCTGAAGGGTCTGCACCACAGAGCCCAGTTCGCGACTCATCGCGCCGCCGGCGTCCAGGACGGCGCTCTGGATCCGCTTGAAACTGAAATGGGTGTCGTAAAGGTCTTCCAGAAGCTCGGGAGACATCGGTTCATCCCGATCCAGATGTCCCTGAATGACCGAACACAACTCCGGTATCGTATCAGACACATATGCGGTGAAAATCGCATAGTTGTGAGGCGTGGGCACAAGCCCGAGACTTGCCATCAAATCAAGCGCTTTGCGCCCGATCTCGATACCCTCAGCTGCGTGTAGACGACCGTTCAAAACGAACCCCTGACCTTGGACCGCTATTCTGCGGTTCTTGGCGGGAACTATCGCATCTGAATCAAAAGATCGGGTAAACGCGACGTCGATTTTGCCTAGGGAAGCGCGGGACGGAGCAAAAATTCCGGCACATGATCGCCAAACCCGACCGGGCTGAGATCGCGCTCATGGCGGTCCCGACGATCCTGACGCGAGGAGCGTTCATTGCGGGACGACCGTTCCTTGCGTTCGGGTTTGTCCTGGGCCGGGGCCGGAGCCGGGGCGCGCTCGGAGACGGCTTCGGCTTTTGCGGCTTCAGCGGCGGGCGCCTCGGCTTCAGGTTTGGCGCGGGAGCGCGAACGGCGACGGGATTTGGGTTTCTCGTCGACGGCTTCCGCCTTGGGCGCTTCTGCAACCGGTGCCTCGGGAGCTTCGCCGGACAGCTTCAGCTCCGCCGGTTCCTTGCCGATCAGCTTGACGACCTTGGCGAGCGCCTTGTTGTCCTCTGAGGACACGAGCGTGACGGCTTCACCCTTCTGTCCCGCGCGGCCGGTCCGGCCGATGCGGTGCACATAGTCGTCAGCATTGCGCGGAATATCGACATTGAACACATGGCTCACCGCCGGAATATCGAGACCGCGGGCGGCCACGTCAGATGCGACCAGAAGACGCAGTTCTCCGGATTTGAATTCGGCCAGGGTTTTCGTGCGCTGGCTCTGGTCAAGATCGCCATGGATCGGAGCGGCGGAAAAGCCGTGGCGTTGCAGCGAGCGTGCGACAATATCCACGTCGCGCTTGCGATTGCAGAAGATGATGCCGTTCTTCACGCCGTCCCGGTTGATCGCGGCGCGCAGGGCTTCGCGCTTGGTGCGAGCCTGATTGTCGGACACGCGCAGGATGAACTGGGTGATCGTATCAGCCGTCTGAGCCGGGCGCGTCACTTCAACCCGCTCGGGATCACGCAGGAAGGTGTCCACCAGATGCTTGATCTCTCCCGGCATGGTGGCGGAGAAGAACAGGGTCTGACGGCGTGGCGGCAGCAATTTCAGGATCCGCTCGATATCGGGGATGAAGCCCATGTCGAGCATGCGGTCGGCTTCGTCGATCACGAGGATCTCGACGCCGGTCAGCAGGAGGCCGCCGCGTTCAAAGTGGTCCAGAAGCCGGCCTGGCGTCGCGATGAGGATGTCCGCGCCCTGATCCAGAATCTTCTTCTGCGGTTCAAACGACACGCCGCCAATCAGCAGCGCCATGTTGAGCTTGTGGTTCTTGGCGTAGAGCTTGACGTTGTCCGCCACTTGCGCCGCCAGTTCCCGGGTCGGCGCCAGCACCAGAGAGCGCGGCATGCGGGCGCGGGCGCGACCGCGCGAGAGGCGCTCGATCATGGGCAGGGTGAAGGATGCGGTCTTGCCGGTGCCGGTCTGGGCGATGCCCAGAACATCCCGCCCGGTGAGCGCAACCGGAATGGCGCCCTCCTGGATCGGAGTGGGTTTTTCGTAGCCGGCGTCAGCAATAGCTGACAGGAGTGCGGGGCTCAGCCCGAGGTCTTCAAACGTCATGCGCCTCTGAAGTCGCTTATTCGGTCAGGAGCGGGGTCGATCCTGGCTAACCGGCGCCAGCTCATCCGGCGCATTTGCGTGGCGCGAACATAAAAGGCCGGCGCGCGCTGTCAACGCGGCCGGCCCTTTTCTGTGACTTAAACGCCAGTGTGTGACGTTTAAGGGACGCGGTCAGTGCTCGTAGGCGTACTGATGCTCGTCCACGATCTCCGCATAGCGGTCCCGTAGACGGGTCTGACGGGTTTCGAGGCTCTGGATCTCGCCATTGATGATGACGCTGGTGGGAGCGCTCATCACTTCCAGCGGGTCACCGTCCCAGACCACAACATCAGCCGCATAGCCGGACGCCAGGGCGCCAAAGCGGTCGCCGACGCCATAGATCTCGGCCGGCGTCAGCGTGATCGCCCGGAAGGCGTCCGCCCAGTCGGCCCCGTGCGCGACGGCGATGCCGGCATGCTGGGCCAGAAGCCGCGGGTTGAAGTAGAGGTCGGAGCCCAGCGTGGTGTATGCGAGCTGGACGCCCGCCTCGTGCAGGATCGACGCGCCTTCATTGGTGGAGGCGAGGGTGTCAAAGCTGTCGGGCAGGTTCCGCATGGGATCATAGATCACCGGAATGCTGGCGTCCGCGAGTTCATCCGCCACGAGATGCGCTTCAGCCCCGCCGGCGATGATCACTCGGATCGCGGGATACTGATCGGCGAAGGCGATAGCGCGACGGATATCCGCCGCCCGGTCCATCAGCATGATCAGCGGGATTTCGCCTCGCACCGCACTGACAAGCGCTGCGGCGTCATACCGGTCTATCGCGTCGCCTTCATGATGGGACATGAAGCGCCCCGGATAGAAGCGGGCGTCCTCGATGGCGGCGCGCAGGAAGGCCCAGGCCGCCGTCCGTGATCCGCCCGCTGTGCGTCCGCCGGACTGGGACATGTCCACCAGCATGAACTGGCGTGTTGCAAACAGGCTGTCTTCCGACCCCGTCGCATCCGCCAGCGCGCCGCGTCCGGCCAGAATGGCCGAGCCGGTCGTGGGATGAACGGCAAACCGGGTGACGCCTTCAAGGCGCGCCGAGTCGATATGGGTGCCGGACGGGTTGAAACCGTCCGCCACATCGATCGCAGCGGTGAAGCTGCTGTCATCGGCGGCGTCGTCATGGGTGGAAGGCTCGGCGCCCACCTCGATCAGACCGAGCTGGGTCTGGGGATGGAACAGGCCCGGCGTAATCCAGCCGCCTTGGGCGTCGATGACTTCGATCGAGTCATCCTGCACCTCACCGGAATCGCCCACAGAGACGATGACGCCGTCGCGGATCACCACGGCGCCGTTCTCAATCACGCCGGCGCTGGTGTTGGTGATCACGCGGCCATTGTTGATGACGAGCGTCTGCGCGCTGGCGGGGGCGATGACGGCCGCTGCCAGCAGAAGCGATGTCAGGAGCTTTTTCATCAGTAGTCTCCTTCACCGGGTTGGCCGAGCATGAAGTCGCGCACGGTGCGACGCTCGGGATCGGCGCGGTCGAACATCAGCGCGCCGTCGATATAGACGTTGTCCGCCAGCGCATAACTGGAGAACGGGTGACCGGACCACAGGACGAGGTCGGCGCGCTTGCCTTCCTCGATGGAGCCCGTCTGGTCGAAGATTCCCAGAGCGCGGGCCGGGTTCGATGTGAACCAGCTCACGGCCTCGGCATCGGAGATCTCGATGCCCATCCGGCGCCCATCAGACAGGGCTTTGGCGACTTCGTGATTGAGGCGCTGGATGCCGAGATCGGAGTCCGAATGGATCATGGCGCAGGCCCCGCCCGCATGGGTGAGCGGCAGGTTCTCACGGATGGAGTCATAGGCCTCCATCTTGAAGCCGCCCCAGTCCGCCCAGACGGCGGCGCACGTGTTGTGCTCGGCCAGGAGGTCAGGAATCTTGTAGGCCTCCACAGCGTGATGGAAGGTGGTGACCTGGTAGTCGAACTCCTCGGCGAGATCGAGGATCATCGCCATTTCATCGGCGCGATAGCAGTGCATCTGGACCAGGATTTCCCCTTCGAGCACGCCCATCAGCGTGTCGAGCTCGAAATTGCGGGTCGGCGGATCGACATCCTCGCCCGCCTCGGCGGCCTCCCAGTATTCGTGCCAGCTCTGACGGTAATCGCTCGCCTGCTGCCAGGCTTGCCGGTAACCGGCGAGATTGCCCATGCGGGTGGCGGGACCGCCGCGGTTGCCGTAAACGCGCTTGGGGTTTTCGCCACAGGCCATCTTCAGCGTATAGGGCGCGTCCGGAAACTTCATGCCCTGCATGGTCCGCGAGGGCACATTGCGCAGCGTGACGCCGCGTCCGCCAAACAGGTTCGCGGACCCGGGCAGGATATGCAGCGTGGTCACGCCGGAGGCCAGCGCGGTATCAAAGCCGGGATCCTGGGGCCAGACGCTATGCTCGGCCCAGACTTCGGCGGTGACGGGCGCCACAGCTTCATTGCCATCAGAGTGCGCGTTCACGCTGGGGGAGGGATACACCCCGAGGTGTGAGTGAATGTCCACGACGCCGGGCGTGATGAACCGGCCCCGAGCGTCGATAACGCTGGCGCCCTCTGGCGCGGACAGGCCTGAACCGATCGCTGCGATGCGCCCGTTCTCGATCAGGATATCCGTGTTCTCGAGCTGACCGCCCACGCCGTCGAAGACCGTGGCGCCCGTCAGGAGCGTCACGCCGGACGGGACCGGTTCATAGGTGCTCGGAAACGGATTGGGATCATAGCGGACGACATCGACATCGCCGTTCTGATCCGATCCGGAGCTGGTGTCGTTTGAGCACGCGGCGAGGCCGACAACGGACAAGGCCGCTATCGACGCGCCGAGCGCCTTCAGTGTTCTGTGCACGGAACTCTCCCCTTATTATCGCGCCGGTCGTGAGGCGCGGATCGCGAAGCCGCAGACTGGCTTAATTTGAAGGGGTGAGGGAAGGTGTTACTTGATAACCCCGAAAGGCGGTTCGACCCGGCTCCCCCTCAATGGCGCCATTTCCGCCTCGTCTTCGCCCCTTTGCAGTGAGACACCCCACAGACTTCATCACAGGGGACGACCTATGAAATCTGCATCTATTGGCCTGTGCGCGCTGTTTCTCGGCCTGACCGCAAGCGCGTCAGGTTGGGCGCAGCAGGCGCCGTCGGAAATCAGAATCAGTCGCCAACCCCATCTCGAGTTTATCGGCGATCGACAGGTCAGTTTCATTGCCCGGGATCTGGAAACTGGCGAAACACATGTACTGGAGGGCAGTGAGCCGGATCATCGTCGTGGTCCGTGGTCGACCTTCAAGATTCCCAATCTGGTCATTGCGCTTGAAACCGGGGCGGCGGAGAGCCTCGACACTGAGCTGCCCTGGGACTCGGCCCAGCGTCCGCCCGCCAGCTATTGGCCAGAGGACTGGCGGCAGGACCAGACCCTGAGAAGCGCCTTTGTCCGGTCGGCCGCCTGGGCGTTCCAGGATCTGGCGCTCGAGATCGGGACGGACATCTATCAGGACATCCTGCCGGCCTGGTCGTATGGGGATGCAGAAGTCGCAGACGGCTCGGACCGGTTCTGGCTCGACCATACGCTGGAAATCTCTCCCAGAGAGCAGATCAATTTTCTCGAGCATCTTCTGAAGCGAGAGCTTGGCGTCAGTGAAGCGAGCCTCGCAGCGCTTGATGAGGTGTCTCTCGCAGGCCAGCGCCCTGATGGCGAGCTTCATGGCAAGACGGGCGCAGGCCCGGTTGTGCTGACCGACCAGGATGGCCGCTATGAGGGCTGGTATGTCGGCTATCTGGTTCGGGAGGAGCGAGCCCCGATCGTTTTCGCTCTCCATGCCGAAGCATCCAGCTTTGATGATGTCAGGCTCTTTCGCCGACAAATGGCGGAGCGATTGCTGACCGACGCCACCTCGTACGCACATCCGTAAAAAATGCGGGCCCTCCCTGGGAGGGCCCGCAGATTTACACCGAGGGGAATCACTCTTCGGCGTCGGAGGTCTCGTGATAGGCGGCGGACCAGATATGGGCGTCGAGCGTGCACTGAAGTTCGGGATAGCGCTGCCCGACCTGATAGGGGCCTTGATAAACCGGACATTCGCAGCTGGTCAGCCCATTCTCATCCGCCCGGCATGGAGCAGTCATGCAGCCGGCATAGGAGGCCGACTCAAGCTGGGTGCAATCGGTCGTTCCGAGCTCATGCACGTCCCGATAGGCGAATGAGAATGTCGAGATCAGGACTGCATCGCCCAATTCCGGGTACAGTGTCTGGGGCACGCCCTCCGCGGGATTGCCCAGAAAGCCGCATACAGGCGCCTGCTCGCACTCGGCCCGGGCAGCTATGACTCCGTCCGGCTCCCGGCAGTCATGGTGTAGCGAGTACAGATTGAGACAGCGTTCGCCGGTCTCGCCGCAACGTGCGATCGTCAGCTCGCGAACCGTTTCATTGAGGATCGAGCCGACTTCAACATAGTTCCAGGTTTGCTCGCCTTGATAGCGGCCATCCGGCAGGGCGTAACAGGTACACGCCGCAGTATTAGAAATATTGGGATTGCAGGGCAGTGGCGGGGATGTGGTCCCGACCTTTGTGGGCTGTTCGCCAGAGGGCCCCGAATAATAGCACAGCGCATACCCATTGCCGCGGCACGCCAGAAAATCGGTTCTCGTCTGGTACTCGTCCGCTCGGGGCGGCTCGTCATCCTGTGCAAGCGCCTGCGATCCACCGAGAAGCAGGGTGAATGCCATGAAGATCAAGAAGAGACGTGCCGTCATGGGGCCTCCGATGCGCCAGACCCTGATCACACGCGCAGAGGGCGCGCGCCTGTCAGGAGAATGACGTTAATCGAAAAACAACCCATAGGCGAGTCCCGGGTCGAGATTCTTCCCGCTAGCGATGAAGGCTGTCGATCAATGGGCCGGTATGGAGCCTAGACGTCCACGTCTTCCACGAAGGGAGCATTGTCCTGAATGAACTGGAAGCGCAGTTCAGGTTTCTTGCCCATCAGGGTTTCCACCAGCGCATCGGCGCTTTCGCGCATTTCAGGCGTCACGACGACCCGCGCCAGCGACCGGCTTTCCGGCAGCATCGTGGTGGATTTGAGCTGGGGCGGGGTCATTTCACCCAGACCTTTGAAGCGGCCGACTTCAACCTTGCCCTTCTTGAAGGCCGTCTCCAGAAGGCGGTCCTTCTCGACATCATCCTGGGCATAGAGCGTCTTGCCGCCCTGGGTCAGGCGGTAGAGCGGCGGCTGGGCCATGAAGAGCCTGCCAGATTCAATCAGGCCAGGCAGGAATTTGTAGAAGAAGGTCGCCAGGAGCGCAGCAATGTGAGCGCCGTCCACATCGGCGTCACACATGATGATGACGCGCTCATAGCGAAGGTCCTCAAGGTCGAATTTCTTGCCCGGCTGCACGCCGAGCGCCAGCAGGAGGTCGGAGATTTCCTGATTGGCGGCGATCTTGTCCGCGGTGGCCGACGCAACGTTCAGGATCTTGCCGCGCAGGGGCAGGATGGCCTGGGTCTTCCGGTCGCGCGCCTGTTTGGCGGAGCCGCCTGCAGAATCACCCTCGACCAGGAACAGCTCGGCGCCTTCGGCGGAATTCTGGGAACAATCCGCCAGCTTGCCCGGCAGGCGCAGCTTGCGGGTGGCGGACTGGCGCTTGACCTCTTTCTCGCGCTTGCGCTTGAGCCGGTCCTCAGCCCGATCAACCGCCCATTCCACGAGACGCGCGGCGTCCTTGGGACGGCCCGCCAGCCAGTGATCGAACTGGTCGCGAATGGCCTGTTCGACCAGACGGCCCGCCTCGGCGGTGGACAGCCTGTCCTTGGTCTGTCCCTGGAATTCGGGATCCTTGATGAAGACCGATATCAGAACGCCGGCGCCGCCCATCACATCATCAGCCGTGATCTGGGCGGCTTTCTTCACATTGGCGAGCTCGCCATAGGCGCGAAGGCCCTTGGACAGGGCGGATCGCAGGCCTTGTTCGTGCGTGCCCCCCATCGGGGTGGGGACGGTGTTGCAGAAGCTCTGGCAGAAGCTGTCATCGGGACCGAAACCGTTCTCGGAAAACGCGACCGCCCATTCCACGGCGCCCATCCGTCCGTCACGCTCGACGCGGCCCGCGAACTGGTCGGTGACCAGAGCTGCGCCCGGTGTGAGCTCGACGAGCCGGTCAGCGAGACCGCCCGGGAAGGCGAGGGTGGTTTCAGCCGGAATGTCCGTTCCTTCAACGAGGCTTTCGGGGCATTTCCAGCGGATCTGCACGCCACGGCGCAAGAACGCCTTGGCGCGCGCCATGTTGAAGATGCGCGGCGCCTTAAGAACGGCGCGCGGGCCGAAGATTTCCGGATCAGGCTTGAATCGAACAGTGGTGCCGCGCCGGTTCGGCGCGCCGCCGACCTTTTCGACCGGGCCCTGGGGAATCCCGCGCACATAGACCTGACGCCAGAGTGTCTTGTCGCGCGCCACCTCGACCTCGACCAACTCGGACAGGGCGTTCACCACGGACACGCCCACCCCGTGAAGGCCGCCGGCGGTCTGGTAGGCCTTGTCTGAGAATTTGCCACCTGCGTGAAGCGTGGTCAGCACGACTTCGAGCGCGGATTTGTCGGGAAACTTGGGATGCGGATCGACGGGGATGCCCCGACCGTTATCGCTTACGGAGACGAAGCCATCCTCATCCATTGTGACTTCGATGCGGTCGGCATGGCCGGCCACGGCTTCATCCATCGAGTTGTCGAGGATTTCTGCAAACAGGTGATGCAGCGCCCGCTCATCGGTGCCTCCGATATACATACCCGGACGCTTGCGGACCGGCTCCAGGCCCTCGAGCACCTCGATCGAGGAGGCGTCATACCCCTTGTTCTCCGCAGAGGCGGCCGGGATGGGAGCGGCGGGTTTCGGTGCGGCGGGCGGAGGCGCGGGCGGCGTTTGCCGGGGCGGTTCCGCTGTCGATTGAGCAGCAGGCGCGGGATCAGGCGTCGTCACACGCGGCGCGGACGGGGAGGCCGGCCCTTTGGGCGCGGACGGAGCGGAAAACAGATCGTCTTGCGAATCATCAGCCATCACAGCGTAACTTGCCTCACGCCCGGCCCGGCGTGTAGTGGGCGAAGCAGCCTGCACCGCAATGCCATGTGGAAAGCTTGACGCGATGAAGCCTCTGACGGATCTGCAAGCCCTGCTCGAGGGGCTCGAGCCGGTGCTCGACCCTCATCCCTACGCCTATGCCAGGCTGGATATGCTGACAGAAACGCTGTGCGAGATCGCTTTCGCGACATTCCGGGAGGAGGAGGGCGTCTCGATCATCGCTCTGCTTGATGATCTGGAGACATTGGGGCTTGAACCGATCCATATCTGTCGTCGGATCACACTCAGCGTGCATTCCGCATTGGAGGCAGTGGGTTTGACGGCGAGCATCGCTCAGGCCCTGTCAGAGCGCGGGATCAGCGCCAATGTCGTGGCGGCGCTTCACCATGACCATGTCTTTGTGACCGAGGACCGAGCGCGGGATTCGCTTGAGGTGTTGCAGGCGCTTTCCCGTGCGGCGCGATCCTAGTCGCTAGAAGAACGGGATCAGTCCGCGGTTGAGGCGACGCTCGCAGCGGCGGATCTGGGAATCGTATCGCTCTGCATCTGTCTGCACGGTTCGGGCGGCGCGCAGCAGCCAGTCCTTGTTGCGATAGGTGCGCCGGTTAAAGCCCCCATGACCTTCGTGATAGGCCAGATAGAGCGAATAGGGATCATCCAGGGCTATGCCCGAGAGGCGCTGGGATTTGCTCGCATACCAGCCGATAAAGTCCACGGCGTCGCCAAAGTCGTCGCGGTCCGCCCCCCGCCGTCCCGTGTCCTCGCGATACCAGTCCCAGGTGCTGTTGAGCGCCTGCGCATAGCCATAGGCGGAAGAGGGACGGGCGCCGGGAATGACGCCCAGCAGGCGTCGCCGCGCCGGTCGCGCATGACGATTGAAGCTGGATTCCTTTTTCAGGAAGGCGAGCTGGGTGCCCGGCGAAATGCCCCAGCGCCGCTCAGTCCGCTGCAGATCCCGCCACCAGCTGCGATTGTCCTGCAAGATGAGGCAGGCGTCATGAACCTGATCAGGCGGGCCGGACGCGCAGCCTGACAGAAGAACAAGACCAACAAGGCCAAGAATGACGGACCGGATCACCATGTCCGCACTCTGCTCTCACACGGTTAACCGGCAGTGAAACCCTGACGGGCGCCATATGAAAAACGCACGCCTGTGCTAGCGTGCGCGTTTCGTGTGCGAGGGGAAGCGTGGGGTCGGCGCGCCTGCGTCATACGCGCCGACCCATGTCTCCGCCGTCAATGCATGGGGTCAGGACAGGAAGACGAATTATCCTTACCAGACTCCCCTGATGCGTGCAATGCATCTATGTGAAGTTGTTCTAGAATGTCAGTCGGATGACCAGACGGGCGACATGTCGGACGAAGTCGTCACGGACATCCGCATCATACGCGAACGTGAAGGTGGAGTAGTTCGAGCCTGCGCTCAGGCCAAACCCCAGCAGGGCGCCGGAATTGGCCAGTTGTTCAGAGCGCAGGGTGAACGGATTGCCATCCTGGCCAAACTGGGCCGTGGTTTCGCCGCCGGAGCTGGAGAACTCGCCGCGGTAACCCACGCGCAGCGAGGGCGCCCACCAGGATTCATCCGTGCCGAACCGGCGAGCCAGCGTCAGCGTGCCCGAACCGAGCAGGGTGGAGGACTCGCGGTCGTCCACGATCAGCGCCAGATCCGAGATGGCGTCCGCATTCGTTCCGGATGTGGTTTCCGAATACCCGCTCTCAAACAGGGTCACATAGGTCAGGTCAGCTTCAGGACGCAGCACCCATTTGCCAAAGGCGATGTCACGGCCCGCCTGGAAGCTGGCGGTCGCATGCCAGCCGCTCCAATCCGCACTGGTCAGGGCGGTGAAGTCGCCAATTCGGATTTCACGGTCGGTTTCGAAATAGTCGTAGCCGAGGCCGACATTGCCCGAGATGTCGAAGCCGCCGAGATTCAGGGCGGCGTAACCGCCAATCTGACCAGTCATGGACACCATGGGCTGGTCAAAACCATTGGTCTCCTCGATCTCGCTGGCGGCGCCCACGAGCTGGAGGCCGACGGCGTAGAAGGGGCCGACGGGACGGTCGAGTCCAACCGCCAGACCGACGCCCTGACCGCGATAGCCCGGGCCGAAGGCGGTGCTGGACCGGTCGGCGTAATAGCCGAACTCCTGGATCCAGACGCCAGCCAGATCATCGGGAGCCAGACGGGCATTGCGCAGACGGCCCTGAAGGGCGCCTGCGGCGGCGTCGTTGGACGCCAGGGCGAACTGGATCGCGCTGGCGGCGTATTCCGGCAGCAGCTGGTCATAGGCGCCGTAGAATTCCTCGGCGGTGCGCAGTCCGGCGAAGGCGGCGCCCAGGGATTCAATGGTCTCGAACGCGGCCAGCGCTTCGTCATAGGCCGCAGCCTGATTGACGTGCATGCCCAGCTCGTCCGCCGTCTTCAGCTCGAGCGTGAGAAGGATCTTGTTTTCGTCCTCGCTCGAGCGCGCCAGCGTGGCGTTATACAGATAGGGCGACTCGGTGGTGGTCAGGGTGCCCGCTTCATCTGCAATGCTCAGCGTGCCGGCCGTAATGATCTCGAAGGTTCCGCCAGCGCCGATCACATCGCCCAGACCGACCGAAAGCGAGGATCCTTCCTCGAAGGTCACGTCGCCGGACGCGTTCAGGAAGGCGTTTGTGCGATCCTGGGCGTCAATGACGACTTCCAGCACCCCGCCATTGCGGAAAATCGCGTCCCGAAGGGCCAGTGCGTCCGTTCCCGTCAAACCGATCTCGCCATTGGTCACATCCAGCACGAGATCGCCGTCCGCATCGCTGACGGCGCCGTTCAGCGAGCCGTTATTGATGACAAGAACGTCAGCGCCCAGGCCGAACGAGATGTCGCCAGTGATGGAGCCCGCGTTGATCTCGACGCGATCATCCCCGTCGCCAAGCAGGATGTCGCCGGTGATGGAGGGTGTTGAGATCGGTTCGCCCTCATCGTCATAGGCCTGCTCCTGAATGATCGCGAGGCCGCCGTCATTGTTGCGGGCGTCGATCGCCAGGATCTCCATGTCATCGCGCGAAAAGCCGTCTTCCAGACCGCCGGCGACGGCGCTGATGATCCCGGAGTTGCGGATTTCATCGAGTGAATCGTCGTTGGAGCGGATCGCAATCGCGCTTTGGCCGCCGCCGGTGATGGTGGCGTTGATATTGCCGGCCTCGTTGAGGATGCGGCGAATCTGTGAGTTCTCGTCCAGATCAAGCGCGATGGCGCGTCCTGCGCCATAGGCGTCGTCTGCGAATCCGTCCTCTTCATGGCCGAGCACGGCGGCGGCGCGCAAAACACCGGAGTTCAGGATCGTGTCGGCCTGAGCGCCCGCGCCGAAATGCATGGCGCGCGCAGTGCCGTCATAGGCGGTGGCGGTGACCGTGCGGGTGTTCATGACCCCGCCGGCGCCCAGTATCACCGAGCGCAGCACGCCATTGTCGTCACGGCCGACGACCAGGAACGCCGTGGCGTCCTTGCCGTCAAACACAGCGTTGTTGGCGATGGTGCCCTCGTTGACCACCGCATAACCCAGCTGATCGCCCTCATCATCGTCATCGGTGCGATTGGTGGTGTAATCATCGGGCAGGGAGACCTCGCCGATCACCTGATCGCCCGTGCCGTCCTCGTCAGGGCGCAGTTCCAGCGCAGCGCCGCCGCCCGTATAGGCCTGGATGGTGCCGCTGGTGGAGATGAAGACGCCGTCGGCGACAGACCCCGCCACCAGAAAGGCCGAACCCGAATCAAGATTGTCCGCCACATCGCCGCGCGCAGCCGCTTCCTCTTCATTCTCGAAGAGAACCATGAGATTTTCACGATAGCGGGTTGTGGTGCGATAGCCGTGCGCGGAAACCGTCCCGTTGGCGCGAACGCCGCCGCCAACATCGCCCTCCACCACAACGGCATTGCCGCCCGGGGAGACCGTGTTCACGGAAATGATTTCCACATTGCCGGACACATCATCCTCGAGGGAGATGCCGCGGCTGTTCTCGCCGGTCACGGTGACCGATCCATCCGAGAAGAAATCGCCGTCGATCGCGGTCACGGCGCGCACGCCGAAACTGTTCTGGCCTTGGACGACGATGGCGCCGGTGCTGGTGATGGCGACATCGCCCGTCACCGCATCCTGGCCGGCCACCGGATTGTAATCGCCGTCCACGGCGCCGATCAGCAGGCCGGTCTTGTTCTGGTCCTGAGCAAAAGCGCCGTCCGCCTCGCCGTCCGGATCGTCGACCTCGCCGTCATTGTCGGCATCCACGAGATCGTCCGTGCCCAGGTCCGCCGGATCGTCGCTGTCGTCCAGCACGATGCGGCCGCCATGAGAGATATCGCCTTCGACGCCGGGATCGACCTGAATGCCCACCGCGCCATCCACGCTGACAGGATCGCCGTCGCCATCGCGGTCATTGATGCGGATGACCGACCCGTTCTGAGTGGTCAGATCGTTGTTCGAATTGACGTGTACGGCAGGGCCGGGAACCCCGATCAGGGTGACGCGGCCGTTAGAACCGATGACGATATTGTCGGCATTGCCTGCGCCATCCGCATCGGCGGTCTCGACCGGCTCGGTGCGTTCGTCATTGATCTCCTCATCCGCCCAGGCAGGCGTGGCGATCAGTGCGGACAGGGAAACGGCGGCGAGAAGGCTGCGGCGCATGCGTCGGTCTCCGGTCGGGCGCAAGTTCACAAGAGGTGAACCATACGTGCGTAGGAGAGTCTTTCTAGCCCATGGTTTTGCGCGCGTCGACCATCGCTCGACCCTGCGCCGCAGCCAATTTCGCTTTGTGCAGAAGAGGCTGAAATGAAAACGGCCGCCCCGGAGCAATCCGGAGCGGCCGCAGACGTCCTGACAGGAAGGAGAACTACACCTTGTAGTACAGCTCGAATTCCACCGGGTGCGGGTGGTGTTCGATCCGGGACACTTCTTCCATCTTCAGATCGATATAGGCGTCGATCTGGTCATCATCCATCACGCCGCCCTTCTTGAGGAAGTCACGGTCGGCGTCGAGAGATTCGAGCGCCTGGCGCAGGGACGAGCAGACCGTCGGGATGTCCTTGAGCTCTTCAGCCGGCAGGTCATAGAGATCCTTGTCCATCGCGTCGCCTGGATGAATCTGGTTCTCGATGCCGTCCAGGCCCGCCATCAGAAGCGCGGCGAAAGTCAGGTACGGGTTGCCGGCCGGATCGGGGAAGCGCGTCTCGATACGCTTGCCCTTGGCGGATGGCACGTGCGGGATACGGATCGACGCCGAGCGGTTGCGGGCCGAATAGGCCAGCAGGACCGGGGCCTCGAAGCCCGGGACCAGGCGCTTGTAGGAGTTCGTGGACGCGTTGGCGAAGGCGTTGATCGCGCGCGCATGCTTGATGATGCCGCCGATGTAATACAGGCAGGTGTCCGACAGGCCGGCATACTTGTCGCCGGCGAACAGCGGATTGCCGTCCTTCCAGATCGACTGGTGCACGTGCATGCCCGAACCGTTGTCGGCATAGACCGGTTTCGGCATGAAGGTCGCGGTCTTGCCATAGGCGGCGGCGACGTTGTGCACGATGTATTTGTAGGTCTGCATGCGGTCGGCCATCTCGGTGAGCGTGGAGAATTTCATCCCCAGCTCGTGTTGGGACGGCGCCACTTCGTGGTGATGTTTCTCGGGCTGCAGGCCGAGCTCTTTCATCACGGACAGCATTTCAGACCGCATGTCCTGAAGCGAATCGATCGGCGGCACAGGGAAATAGCCGCCTTTCGGGCCCGGACGGTGGGCGAGGTTGCCGCCTTCCATCTTCGTGCCGGAATTATAGGGCCCTTCCTCGGAGTCGAGCGCATAGAAGGTGTTGTTCTGGGCGGTCGACCAGCGCACATCGTCAAAAATGAAGAATTCGGCTTCCGGACCGAAGAACGCCTTGTCGCCAATGCCGGAGGCGGCGAGGAAGTTCTCGGCCTTCTTGGCCGTGGTGCGCGGATCGCGGTTATAGGCTTCGCCACTGTCCGGTTCGAGAATATCGCAAACGATCGAGAGCGTGGTCTGCTGGAAGAAGGGGTCGATGGCTGCGGTCTTCACGTCCGGCATCAGAACCATGTCGGACTCGTTGATGGCCTTCCAGCCAGCGATCGAGGATCCGTCGAACATGGAGCCTTCTTCGAAGAAATCTTCGTCGACCATATCAACGTCAAAGGTGACGTGTTGCAGCTTGCCGCGCGGGTCGGTGAAACGCAGATCGACGAATTCGACGTCTTCGTCCTTGATTTGTTTGAGGATCTTGTCAGCAGACATGGCAGGGTCCTTAATTGCTGGCTGTGGGTGCTGGCGGGCGATTGAAAGAGTGTGGATCAGATGGCGTCGTCATCCGTTTCGCCGGTGCGGATGCGGATGGCGCCTTCGACCGGGAGAATGAAGATCTTGCCGTCGCCGATCCGCCCGGTCTGGGCGGCGGTCTGAATGGCTTCCACGGCGGCCTCGACGCGGTTGTCCGGGATCACTAGCTCGATTTTGATCTTGGGCAGGAAGTCGACAACGTATTCCGCGCCGCGATAGAGCTCGGTATGACCTTTCTGGCGGCCAAACCCCTTGGCTTCAGTGACAGTCAGACCTTGAAGACCGATCTCCTGCAGGGCTTCCTTCACGTCGTCCAGTTTGAACGGCTTGATGATCGCTTCGATTTTTTTCATTCGGGGCCTCCGCTCACGACTGGCACGCTAAGGATCGCTTTGGGCCTCGCAAGTGATGGTTACGTCGCACGGATGTTGAAATTTACCGATGCTGCATTTGTGAGCGCTAATGCTCGAAAGTGGGGCGATGCCTGAGGGTGATGTGAAATGTCAGACCAGCCGCACGCCATACTAACGGTTTCTGCAATGAGCGCAGCGGATAGCTTCGCCATTGAACAAGGAGTGGACGGACGCCGTCTCATGCAAAGCGCCGGGACGGGTGTGGCCCGGGCGATCATGTCCCGCTGGGCCCCTAGATCGGCGGCCGTGTTGTGCGGACCTGGCAATAATGGCGGTGACGGCTGGGTTGTCGGCGAGCAGCTGCGTCAGGCCGGTTGGGCTGTGACGATCTATTCGGCAGTGGACCGTCAGAACCTGACTGGAGACGCCGCAACGTGCGCGCAAGAGTGGACTGGTGACATTCACGCCTTGTCCGACTGCCGCCTGAAAGATCATGCGCTCATCGTGGACGCGTTGTTTGGCGCCGGGCTGAACCGGCCGCTGGAGGGGGAACCGGCCCGTCTTTCAAACGAAAGCCAGTCCTTTGACGGCGTCTGTGTTGCAGTCGATGTGCCGAGCGGATTGTCAGGCGATCTCGCGCCGCTTGACGGACCCTGCTTCCGGGCGGATCTGAGCGTCACCTTTCATCGGCTCAAGCCGGCCCATTTGCTGTCTCCCGGCCGACAGGGATGCGGAGAGGTCGTTCTGTGCGATATCGGCATTCCGGATGGCTGGAGCGAGAGGGCTCATCCCTGCGCCATGCTCAATCATCCTGATCTGTGGGAGCTTCCAGGCGCCGATATCGAGGCCGATGCGCACAAGCACTCGCGCGGAAGGTTGTGTGTGCTTGCGGGAGGATATGGCGCCACAGGGGCGTCGCGTCTGGCGGCGCGGGCCGGTCAGATTGGTGGAGCCGGGTTTGTCACGCTTCTGTCCGGACAGGGGGCGCTGAATGAAATCGCCTCCGCTTCCGACAGCCTTGTCGCGCGAGCCTATGACCATGACGCCGACTTTGGAGAGGTGCTCGCAGACCATCGCGCCAGCGCGGCAGTTCTCGGGCCCGGAGCGGGGCCGGATGAGCGTCTGAAACAACGCGTGCTGTCAGCGTGCCGCTCGCAGATTCCGCTGGTTCTGGATGCGGACGCCCTGAGCGTGTTTCGGGATGAACCTGACCGTCTGTTCGAAGCGCTTCACGACACATGCGTGCTGGCGCCTCATGGAGGAGAATTCGAGCGACTGTTTCCCGATCTCACGGAAAAGACCGGTGATGGCAACAAGATAGAGCGCACTCGTCTGGCGGCCCGCCGATGTGGCGCCGTCGTGGTCTTCAAGGGGGCAGATACCGTGATTGCCGCTCCCGGAGGTGATGTCAGGGTCAATGTCCACGCCAGCCCGCGTCTGGCGACAGCAGGTACAGGCGATGTGCTGGCGGGTCTGATCGGCGCGTTTCTGGCGCAGGGGCAAGGCGTCTATGACGCGGCGTCAGCGGCGGTTTACTGCCATGGTGACGCCGGACGTCGACTGGGCATGGGCGGGAGTGTGGAGACGGTCCTCTCCTGCTTGCCTCAAGCACTTGAGCACATCAGCGGCTTGCAAGGACGCAAGGCGGCCCTGCAGCGTTTGATGCGTGCGCCGGTGTAGCAAGCGGCTGCGCAGACGCGTATAGCTCACATGAGTTTCCACCAGACCAGTTAGATTCATCATCGCCATGTCCGACAACGAAAAGCTTTCCTCGACCGACGCCGACGCGCTGGAATTTCACCGCGCAAGCCCGCCGGGCAAGGTGGCGATGATCCCGACAAAGCCGATGGCGACCCAGCGCGATCTGGCGCTGGCCTATTCGCCCGGCGTGGCCGCACCCGTGCGCGCGATCGCCGACAATCCTGACGCGGTCTATGACTACACGTCCAAGGGCAACACTGTCGCCGTGGTGTCCAATGGCACCGCGATCCTGGGGCTGGGCAATCTGGGGGCCGCCGCCTCAAAGCCGGTGATGGAAGGCAAGGCCGTGCTGTTCAAGCGCTTTGCCGACATTGACGGTTTCGATCTTGAGATCAATTACACGGACCCCGAAAAATTCGTCGATTGCGTCGCCGGGTTCGGCGACAGCTTTGGCGGGATCAATCTCGAGGACATCAAGAGCCCGGAATGCTTCGAGATCGAGGCGCGCCTGCGCGAAAAGCTCGATATTCCTGTGTTTCATGATGACCAGCATGGCACGGCCATTATCGCTGCAGCGGGCCTGATCAACGCCTGTCATCTGACCGACCGCAAGTTTGAAGACGTCAAGCTGGTGCTGTGCGGCGCGGGCGCGGCCGGCCTCTCGGTGCTGGAGCTGGTGAAATCGCTCGGCGTCAGGCACGACAATGTCACGGTGGTGGATGTGAATGGCGTTGTGCATACCGGTCGCAACGACCTGCATGACCGTCTGGCCCAGCATGCGCGCGAGACCGATCTGCGCACGCTGAAAGAGGCCATGGTGGACGCAGACGTCTTCCTGGGCCTGTCTGCAGGCGGCATCGTCTCGCAGGACATGGTGAAATCCATGGCGGCGGACCCGATCATTTTCGCCATGGCCAATCCAACGCCCGAAATCATGCCCGACGAGGTCCGGGCGGCGCGTTCTGATGCGATCATCGCGACAGGCCGGTCGGATTTTCCCAATCAGGTCAATAATGTGCTGGGATTTCCCTATATCTTCCGCGGGGCGCTTGATGTGCGCGCGCGGACGATCAACGAGGAAATGAAGCTGGCCGCGGCTCGCGCCCTTGCCGATCTGGCGCGTCAGGACGTGCCGGACGAGGTCTCCACAGCCAACAGATCGGATGGCGGTCTGCGGTTCGGCCGGGACTACATCATCCCGTCTCCCTTCGATCCGCGCCTGATCAGTTTCGTTCCGCCCTATGTGGCGCGCGCTGCGATCGAGACGGGCGTGGCGCGCATCCCGATCGAGGATGAGGAGAAATATCGTCAGTCGCTGGCGCGTCGCCTCGATCCGACCGCTGCGCTCCAGCAGCGCGTTACACAGTCCATTTCCGGCTCCGACAAGCGCATCGTCTTCGCGGAAGGCGAGGAGCCGTCCGTCATCCGCGCCGCCTTCGCCTTCCAGTCCCAGGGTTTGGGGCAGGCTGTGCTGGTAGCGCGCGAAGAAGTGGCCAAGGCGAACATGCGCTCTCTCGGACTGCCGGATGACGTGCTGGAGATCCAGAATGCGCGTCTTTCGGACCGCAACGCCGATTACGCGGACTGGCTGTACAAGCGTCTCCAGCGTCGCGGCTATCTGCGTCGCGACGTGCAGCGTCTGGTGAACAATGACCGGAACGTGTTCTCCGCCTGCATGCTCAAGTTCGAGGACGCCGACGGCATGGTGACGGGGGTAACGCGTCACTTCACCAATACGATGAGCGATATCCGTCTGGTGCTCGACCCCGCGCCGGGCGGGCGGGTGATCGGCCTGACCGTGGCGCTGGCGCGCGGCAAGATGCTGGTGATCGCCGACACCAACGTGACGGAATTCCCCGACTCCGAAGGTCTGGCCGAGATCGCGGTGGGCGCAGCCCATGCCGCGCGCCGTCTGGGCCTCGATCCGCGCGTGGCCTTCATGAGCTATTCCACCTTCGGCAATCCGCCGGGCGAGCGGACCACGAAAGTCCAGAGCGCGGTCGCGCGTCTTGATCAGCTGGATCTTGATTTCGAGTATGAGGGCGAAATGGCGGTCGATATCGCGCTCGATCCCAATCATCGCGAACGCTATCCGTTCTCGCGCCTGTCGGACGCGGCCAATGTGCTGGTGATGCCTGCGGTGCACTCGGCCTCGATCGCGGCGCGGCTTCTGAAATCCGCGGGCGGCGCCACGGTGATCGAAGGCCTGCTGATCGGGCTCGAGAAATCCGTGCAGGTGGCGCGTGTCGGCTCCAATGTGTCCGACATCGTCAATCTGGCCGGACTTGCCGCCTACGATCTCAACCACACGCCCTGAGTGGGTCTGGATCGGGGTCCTGAACAGACCTTTTCCATTTCGGGCATGGAACAGCGCCATGGGGTGTCCTACCTATGGCGCTGTTTGATTTTCTGACTTTTAGAAAGCCTTCCCATGGCCTCCACTCGCGCCTCGAACGATCTGACTCAGGGATCGGTCTTCCGTCACATCATCCGTCTGGTCGCCCCGATGAGCTTTGGCATTCTGGCCATGATGCTGGTCGGCGTGATCGACGCGTATTGGGTAGGACGGCTGGGCACGGACCAGCAGGCGGCGGTGCAGTTCGTGTTTCCGGTCTCCATGCTGGTGATGAGCATATCGATCGGCCTGGGCGCCGGCGCCGTGTCGGTGGTGGCGCGCGCGGCCGGGCGCGGGGACGGCGAATCCACCAAACGCGTGGCGACGGATGCGTTGAGCCTGTCCTTCATCATGGTGCTGCTGGTCAGCGTGATCGGCATTCCGCTAATCGATCCGGTCTTTCGAGCCATGGGCGCGACCGACCAGATGATGCCCTATGTGCGGGAGTACATGACGATCTGGTTCGCCGGCGCGGTCTTCATGGTGGGCCCGATGGTGGCGAGCAACCTGCTGCGCGCCATGGGCGACGCCATCGTGCCCAGCGTGATCATGATCATCGCCGCCGTCATCAACATGATCCTCGACCCGATTCTGATCTTCGGTCTCGGCCCCATCCCGGCGATGGAGGTGACGGGCGCGGCGCTGGCGACCCTGATCGCCAACATGGCGGTCTTCATGATTGCGCTCGGCGTTCTGGTCTTCCGCGAGAAGATGCTCGACTTCAGCTGGCCGGGCTTTGACACCCTGTTCTGGAACTGGCGCGAGATCGCGCGCATCGGCGCGCCGGCGTCAGGCTCGAACATGATCGGCCCCCTGGCCAATACGATGGTGTTCGCCGCAATGGCGCCGTTTGGCGAGCCTGCAGTGGCGGGCCTCGGCGTGGGCATGCGGGTCGAGGCGCTGGCTTTGATTCCACTGTTCGCGCTCTCGGGCTCCATTGGCCCCATCACCGGGCAGAATGGCGGGGCCGGACTGGATCACCGGGTGCGCGAAGCGTTCGTCAAATCCTTCCTCTTCTGCGCCGGCTGGGGGTTTGCGATGGCGGTCATGCTTTTCGTGCTGGGGCGGTTCCTGGCCCCGGTCTTCCTGCCATCGGCTGAAGGACAGGCTGTCGCGAGCACCTATTGGGCGATCGCGCCGTTCGCCATGGGCGGGTATGGAGTGGCGATGGCGGCGGCGGCGGGGTTCAACGGTCTCGGTCGCCCGCTGATCGGAGTGGCGTGCAATGCCTTCCGCGGAGTCGCCCTGATCATTCCGCTGGCCTGGCTGGGCAATTATCTGGGCGGCGCCAACGGCGTGATCTGGGGCCTGTTCGCCGCAAACCTGATTGCTGGCGTCGTGATCGCCTTCCTGGTGCTGAAATTCGCGCCCCTGACCGCCAAGGAAGGCGGCAAGCGATAGACCCGGATCAGGCGCTCACATCCAGTGCGACAGGCGCAGACAGCTCACCGCGTTCAATCAGCTTGATCTCAAGCCTCACCGCGATCAGCTCATCCTGAACGTCACGCTTGTACGCGGTGACATCCTCATCGAGGGCCTCGAGATCTTCGTCAAGCGCTTCAAAGGCCTCATCCCGCGACCGGTCCCGGGACAGGAAAGCGGACTGGATTTTCGAAGTCTCAAACAATTCCTTGATCTTGCGCTTCAATCCGTCGACAGACCGGACGAATTCCTCATCGCCCATCAGCACGCCCAGTCGGGCCTCAAGCTCTTCAACGGACATGTCAGACGAGTCAGGACGTGGCCCTTCGCCTGGCGAGTGGGCCGGACTTGCGGCCGACTCGCCGAACACAGGGGCGTCATCAGTCTCTGCCCCCGTTTCCGCTGCGTTTGCATCAGGCTCAGAGCCAGGGGCGCCTGTAGATCGAGAAGGCGCGGCGCTCGCGGTCATGGCGATGAGGCCTGCGCCGCCTATCGACGTCATATCTCCGCCGGCCTCCTTGTAGGCCTTGAGCGCGGTCTGAAGTTCCTTGACGAGATGGCGAAGCGCTTTCGCCATTTCCTTGGGGTTCTGCGCGTAGAGTTCCTTGATGATCTTGAGCTGTTCGCGGACAGCTTCCACACGGTCGCGCGCCCGGTTCCGGGCGGCCTGCTTATGCTCTTCAGGGGCGCGTTTCATGGCCTCTAACGCGTCGCTCAGCCGGTCCTGAACCTTGGTCGCGACTTTGGCGGGCGGAGCCCCTTCCGATGAAGATGCACGCTTTCCCGCGCCTCGCGCGAAAGCGTCGGCGTTGTAGAGCGATGAAACGTAGTAGGCGCTTACTGCGGCCATGAGGGCTCCATTCTGGAGCCGTCATGCTGCCGCAAAGGGCTTAAAAGTCTGCTATCGGCGCGCTAGCGGCGGATCAGCACCATGGCGAGCTCGGCCTTCGCATTCAGGCCGGGGTGCGGGTAGGGGCGAGCCTCGCCGTCAGGCCAGACCCACCGTGTGTCCGCAAACAGTTCGCGCATGGCGTCCAGTCCGCAGCCATAGGGCGGACCGCCCAACTCGGCCTTCTGCATGAAAAGCGCGAGCAGTTTTCCGCCAGACTTCAGACTGGCATGCGCCATGGCCTCATAATCCTGCCGCCGTTTGGGGTGGATGGCGCACAGGAAAGTCTGTTCATAGAGCGCATCAAACCCGGTCTCGGGACGCCAGGCGAGCGCATCTGTCTCGATCGCTTCAGCCATCACGCCCAGAGTCTGGAACCGGGCCTTCTGCCAGGCGATGGCGGTCGGGGCGATATCGGTGGCCGTCACATCAAAGCCCCGGCTCGCCAGGAACGCCGGTTCCTGACTGCGTCCGCAGCCGGGCGTCAGTATGGCCTGTCCGGGTTTGATCTCGCCGTTGCGGACCCAGTCTTGCGCTGCCGGATGGACGCCCTGACGCTCCCAGGGCGCGTCATCGGACAGAAACCGGGATTCCCAGTCAAAGCCGCTGCGGTCTTCGGAGCGGGGCGTATCGGAAGTGGCCTGGGTCATGGTGATCTCGCCTGTTGAACGCGAAGGCCATGATGGCGCATCAGGCATCTGCGTCCATGGGGCTTTGCAGAATGCATCCGGAGGCGGGATCAGCGGCAATGACAGATTGACCGCGGGTTGCGCCAGACGCTAACTCTGCGGCCTGCCTTGCCTGTGCGGGTGTGGCGGAATTGGTAGACGCGCTGGATTTAGGTTCCAGTGTCTTATGACGTGGAAGTTCGAGTCTTCTCACCCGCACCACTTCTTTCCTGTTCTCCCTCACTCGGTTCGGGCGATCCTCGCTTCGCTGCGGGCGCGCCTGTTTGCAGATATAGTTCGGGCGCTGGAACGGGGAGACTTCCAGCGCCCGAATTCTGGCGTATGGCCTAGCGACGGGTGGCGATGATCCACACCGCGTGGATGATGCCGGGCACATAGCCGAACAGGGTCAGCAGAATGTTCAGCCAGAAGTGCAGGCCCAGACCGACCTGGAAGAACACGCCGAGCGGCGGCAGCAGGATGGCCAGGATGATGCGGAAAATGTCACCGCCGGTAGCGGTCGCTTGTTGCGTGCTCATAAGGGTCTCCTTCAATCAATAAATCAGGACGCCGAAGCGGCGCTCAGGAAGATCGCGGTGTCACGACCGGCCAGCGCGTTCAGCTGGGCGTCGTTGACGGTGGAGGCGATGGTCCAGCCTTGAGGTTGGGCGTACTCAAACCGCACCGCATTCACGGGAAGGCGGCCTTCCAGGCGGTCAAAGGCGCTCCAGCCGCGGGATTCAAACCGTACAGCCAACACCGCTCCGCCTTCGCTGATCTCGATGTCGTCCACGGCGATGCGGGCAGACGTCTCACTGACGGAGATGGGACGCCCCATCAACGCCCTCAGTGAGCGTGCATTCTCATACTCTGACGCCCAGCTCAGACCGATCGGCTGATAGCCGGCGCCCTGGCTCAGCATCTGGAAGTCCGTGCGATCCAGATCCACGCGCAACGTCTCCTGACCCTCTGCGCCAGCCCGGTAGATCAGGTCCGCCGCAATTGTGGCGTCGCCGCTCATGAAGTTCGGATTGTCCACGACAACAGCTTGCAGATTGCCGGTTTCATCCAGAAGCAGATCCTTGATCTGGACCTGGCTGTCCTCGAGCATCAGGCGCGAGGACAGAAGGGTGGACGCCAGATAGAACGGCTTGCCGCTGACGGTCTCCTGAACAAATTCGGGTTCAGTCGTCTGACTGGTCTGGGTGAAGGCGGCTGCCGATAGTCCAGCCAGCGCAACAACGGCGGTCAGGGTGATGGCGGTCTTCATCGGTCAGGCCTCCTTGAAAAGGGTCAGGGCTCTCGAACAAACGTTCCAGTCTCCCGGCGGTTCCCGTTTTCGTGGCGGGTCTGAACAGGAATCAGGCAAGACGAATCGCAAAAAGAACAAGCCCCGCAGATGCTTATGCATTTGCGGGGTCGAGGGGGGCGGCAGATTCAAGCGTTGAAAATCAGCCTACCAGGCTTGTCGATAGGTGAGCCCGACAAAGTTTGATTCCGCTTCCCAGCTATTCTCACCGAAGCGGATTTCGCGTTCCTGTCGGATATAGCCCGCAGTCAGGGCGCCATGTTCGCTCAGGGACATGCCGATGCCAGCGAACCCGTCGGCCACGCCGACTTCGCCCGCGACACGGGTCAGAGCGCTGACGCCGCCGCCGCCAGGTCTCATGATCACAGTCTCCTGGTCATAGGAAACAATCAGGCTGAGACGACGGATGGAGCGGAAGGCGAGGGGGCTGGTCTCAAGCTCCAGGCCGATCCCCAGAGCTGACAGCTCGTCGCTGTCGTTCCGGCTTTCATTCTGCGCAGAAAGGGAAGGAACCAGCGAAGGGCTGTCATCGCCGCCCAACGGGATGGACCAGCTGCTCTGGCTGGTGTCGCCGAACTCGGCATGGAGCTGATCGGTAAAGTTTCTCAGGACCAGCCGGGACTCAGGTTCAGGACCCGGATTTTGCACGCCCGGAACAGTCGCAGTCTGCATTGTCAGCAATAAAGCGGTCGTAACGAACATGCAGTCCTCCAAAAAATCAGCCTCAATTCAGAAACGCGCTGAAGGACAGGATGTTCCCGATATTTTGAGGCTGAAGTTCAGATGAACGCGTTATTGCCCGTTGCGCAGAGCCTTGATCAGCTCATCCTTGGTCATGTCGGACCGGCCTTCTATCCCGATTTCCTGGGCGCGCTCGTACAGTTCATCCTTGGTCCACTCCTCATATGGTTCGTGCGCACCGCCTTTTGCCGAGGCGTCAGTTTCATCGGACGCCTGGGCATTGGCGATACGGGCGGCCTTGGATTTGGAGGCCCCGTCCTCACGCAAGGCTTCATAGGTTTCGTCGTCCTTGACGGATGGGCCATGATCCTTGGTCATTGCTCGTCTCCTGCTTCAGAGGGCTCGGAGGGGGCGCGCGCGGGATCGACAACAGAGCCGTCCCCGCGCGCCACCATGAGAGTGCGGGTGGGATAGGCGAACTCGACGCCTTCTTCGGCGAACTTCCGGACGAGGGCGAGGTTCACGGCGTGGCGGACATCCATGTAAACGGCATACTCCATGCTCTGGGCATGACAGACGATCTCGAATTCAAGCGCGCTGTCGCCAAAACCGGCGAAATGAGCGCGCTCGAAACGGACCTGCTCGGTTTCATCGATGATGGTCTCGATCCAGTCCGGAATCTGCGCGAGCTTGTCAGCGCCTGTCTGATAGATCACGCCAATGCGGAACCGCCAGCGGCGTTCCTCCAGGCGCTGGTAATTGCGGATCGTCTCATCCAGCAGGTTGGTGTTGCGGATGATGACTTCCTCGCCTGAGAGCGAGCGCAGTCGCGTCGTCTTGAGGCCGATCTTGCTGACCGTGCCCAGAAAATCGCCAAATTCGATGAAGTCGTCTCGCTGGAAGGGCTTGTCGAAAAGGATCGACACGCCTGCGAAGAGATCGCTGAAAAGGCCCTGCGCCGCCAGGCCGATTGCGATGCCGCCCACGCCCAGGCCGGCGATCAGCGCAGTGATGTCCACGCCGGCGTTATCCAGAACCAGCAGCAGGGCGGCCGACCAGATGAAGGTGCTGATCGCCCATTTGATGATCGCGATGCCGTTCCAGACGGCGCTGCGGGTGTCCGATCGCTTCAGGGCGCGTCGCTGGACAAGATCCACCAGAAGCCCGCGTATGATTGCGGCGATCTGGATGATCAGGATGAGCCCAAGGATATACCAGGTTGCATCAATGACCTGGGATGGCGCGCCCGTCGCCCCAAGACCGATCACCGCGCCGACGACCAGAAAGGTCATGGCGGACAAGCGATCCGCGGCGCCCAGGAAGACATACGCCAGACTGCTCTGTTCCGAGCGCTGCCGGATCAGGGAGACGCCCCATTTGATCAAGGTTGCGACGACCGCGACGCTAAGCGTGATCGCCAGGGCGAGCGTGACGGCCTGCGTGTCCTCAGCGATCCAGTCGATCAGGACCGAGACGGCGTTCCGACCTTGCTCGACCACGCTCTGGACATTCGCTTCCATCGCGTTGAGGGCTTCAGAGGCGGCGGCGTCTGGCGATTGGCTCATCGTTTCTCCTCACGCGAAAAAGCGGGCTCGAAGGCCCGCTTTTCCAAACGTCTGACAGCCTATTTCTCGGCGATGATCGAGTTGAGCATCCAGATGGCTTCCTCGTGCCAGCTCATGCGCTCGATCAGCATGTCGGCCGTGACGAAGTCTTTCTTGTCCTCACACCATTCGATGGCGCCGCGCATGGATTTGACAGCGGTCCTGTGGTCATCGATCAGCATTTTCACATGCTGTTCGGCCGTTTGCTCCAGGTCATAATCCTGAATATCGGACAACTCGCCATACTTGCGATAAGAGGCCGGGGCTTTCTCGCCCAGGGCGCGGATGCGTTCGGCGATCTCGTCGATGGCGGCATAGAGGTTGCCGTAGTGCTCTTCAGTCAGCTTGTGCAGGCTGTAGAAGGTGGGGCCGACCACGTTCCAGTGAACGCCCTGGGTCTTGATGAAGAGCATGTAGCTGTCAGCCAGGACCTTGCCCAGCTCGCTCGCGATCTTGGAGCGGTCTTCAGGTTGAATGCCGGCTTTCTGATCAAATTGAGCGGTTTTGGAAGCAAGAGCGGCGCTGCTCATTATCAATCTCCATCATGTTGCGGGACCGATAAACGCGGACGGATGCGTTAAGGTTCCCGGAGAGGGAGAATAAAACTGCAGTCAGCGCCTGCCGCAATTTTACAATAGCTTGCCAAGTGCTCCGGCGACCCTGAATGAGATAATGTATGCTTTATATATACGCGCGAAATTTTGAAATGATTTTGGAGTTTTCTGGAACCTGTTGAGGGTCGATGCGTTGATTGGGGGCCTGATTGATACACACGGAGCTAACCCATGCTGAGACTGGCCCTTGGATTTTTCGTCGTCGCCCTGATCGCAGCCCTGTTCGGGTTTGGCGGCATCGCAGCCGGCGCGGCCTCTATCGCGCAAGTGCTGTTCTTCGTTTTCCTGGTTCTGTTCGTGGTGTCGCTGCTGTTTGGCGCACTGCGTGGTCGGACGCCGCGAGCCTGACCCTGGACTGATCGCCACGGCTGCGGGGCGGACCCCCGCAGCCGCATCGCCATATAGACGTGAAGGAATTAAAATCATGAAAAAGTTTGCCCCCCTGTTCGCCGCTCCGTTCCTGCTGACGGCTGTCGCTTGTTCTGATGGTCCGGCGGAAAACGCAGGCGAAGACATGGATGAGGCGGTTGAGAATGTGACTGGCGAGGACCAGGACACCTTCGAGAACGCCGGCGAGGAAGTGGACGAAGCCGTGGATGAAGCTGAAGAGGCCACGGACGAACCGTCCCGCTAAGACAGACTTATCGCCCACTCACAGACTTCAGAAAAGGAGAGCAAAATGGCACGCGCCGCTGCTAAACCCGACATTACAACTGAAGAACTCAAAGCGGATCTGGATTCTCTGCGCGAGGACATGGACCAGCTGGTGGGTGATCTGTCGAAGATTGTCCAGCAGGGCGGAGAAAACGGCGTGAAGGCCGGCAAATCCGTGCTGGAGGACGGCATGGCAGCCGCCGAAGAGGCCCCGGACCAGCTTCGCGAACTTATTCGTGAAAACCCGCTGGGCGCTTGCGGCGCCGCCATCGGCGCCGGCTTTCTCGGCGCATTGCTGATGCGCCGCTAGGGAGCGCATCGTGAACGCACTGCTGATAGTCATTGCCCTGATCGGCCCGATCATCGGCGCAGTGTTCGCCACCCATGCGGGATGGAGCTGGGCGTCAGTCCAGTACTCCCCGTGGGTGGCCAGCGCCCTTGTTGGCGCTATCTATGCCTCTCTGGGCTCGATCGCCGCAGCAATCCTTCTCTGGAAAGCCAACCGCAAAGAGCCGCCTTCTGAAACGACGACCAGCTCCGCCTCGCCCCTGGCGCTCGTGGAGCTGGCCATGAAGCGCAAGCCTTTGCAAACAACGGCGACGCTGATGGGATTCGGCGCACTTCTCGCTCGAAAACCCAAGCTCGCCATGGAAACCTTGTCCCGGTTCGCGCTTTCCAAATAAAGGGTCTGCCCTTGTCGAAGAAAACTGATCATGAGCTGCGCGCCAAGCGACTTGCGGCGCGCAGCGAAATTGCGTCCAAAACCCTCTATTCCGTCATTGCGGAGACAGGGAAGGAAGAGCTGCTTCGCCCCTCCAGCTCCTTGCTTTACTCGGCGCTGACAGCCGGTCTGGCCATGGGCGCGTCCGTGCTGCTCATGGGGGCGATCGAGAAAGCGGTCGGAGACGCGTCTTGGAGCTCGCTGGCGATCGCCGTGGGGTACCCGGCGGGCTTTCTTCTGATCGCCATGGCCCGCATGCAGCTCTTCACGGAGAATACGCTGACCGCGGTCCTGCCGGTCACCAAGAATCGTCGCTGGCGCTCCGTCCGTCTTCTGGGGCGGTTGTGGGCGATTGTCCTGTTCGGCAATCTCGTTGGCGCGGTCGCCATCGGGGCTGTGCTATCGCATGTGACCGAGCCGGATCTGTTCGAGGCGATGGTCTCGGCATCCTCTCACATCACACACAGGGATGCTTTGGGGAACTTCATTTCGGCCCTGCCTGCCGGATTCCTCATTGGCCTGATGGCCTGGTCGCTGCCAGGATTGCCTTACGAGAAGCTCGGCGCGGTCTTCATCGTGACCTATTTGGTGGGGGCGGGCGGTTTCCCGCATATCGTGGCGGGGACGGTCGAAACGACTGTCCTGATGGTCGCTGGCGTCTGGGGCGCAGGGGAGGGGCTGGCCTTCATCCTGCCCGTGCTTGTCGGCAATACGCTGGGCGGCGCCGCTCTGTTTGCAGGTTTGGCCTATGGCCAGGTGCACGAGGAAATCGATTAGAGAGTCCAGATTTCAGGGAACCGCGTTCGCACCGGGGCGTTAGTCGGATATCCCGGTCCCCGCCGGGATGATTGACGACCCAGCTGCGAAGGCTGACCCTCCCCCTGACGGCCTTGCGCAGCCGCTTTTGAAGCCGCCCTCCATATGAGGGCGGCTTCTTTGTTGGCGCTGTTCTGGAACCCTGAAACGCTCACAATGCGTTGCAAGAAGCCCGTCAGGTCAGTGGAACTGAAGTTGAGCCAGCGCGCCGTCTTCAACGGGCTTGTGAATTCGAAAGAGGGAGCAGACCGTTATCAGACAGGCTCCACCTCTGATGATCGATATGGCGAGCTCTGTGAGCAATGAGACATCAGGCAGACTTTCAGGACAGCTGCGTTTGCTTTGCCGACGGAATAAGTCAGAGCAGCCTATCGTGAACAAAAAAGGGGGCGCGCCGAAGCGCGCCCCCAGTTTGGGGTTGGTCAGCCCCTTGGGAATTAACGGCCATCCAGATAGGCGCCGGTATTGATGGGCGTCTCTTCCATCACACGCACGTCATCGCCGGTGATGTCAGACGTCACGGTCCAACCGGTTTCAGCGGAATAGGCCAGTTCCAGCTCGTCAAAGTCGACAAGGCCGACTTCGCCGCCCAAGCCCAGAAAGCCGCCGTCGCGGATGATCGCGTATTCGGTTTCACCGCTCAGCGTGAACTTCACATCCTCAAGGTGAGCGATGGTTTCGCCGGCGTCGTTGAGGATCGCAGCGCCGGTGAGATCGCTGTAAAACAGGTCGCCATCCTCGCGTTGATCTTCGATCGAGACCACAAACGGGCTGTCCTGGATGGCTTCGGCGTCTTCAAGCTGCGCATCGGTCAAAGATGCGGTGACGACCAGCTCGCCCTCTGCGTCATGAGCGATGCTGGCGGCGACGGTGGAGACGGCGACTTCCTCGTCAAACAGTCCCAGGAAACCACCACGTGAGATCACGAGCGCTTCCGGGTCGCCGGCGTCATTCATGCGAATGTCCGTGATGGCCGAAGCACCGTCCGCATATTCAAGGTCTGCGCCGACAATGTCGGACGCCTTGACCATGTCGCTGGACATCGTCGCTTCTGCGCTCGTCTCCATCTCGGCCTGCATCCCGGCGTCCTGGGCTTGCGCCGTCGCCAGAGCGGTGGTGGAAATCAGAGCGATCGAGGTGGTCAGCATCAGCTTGTTCAACATAATGTCTCTCCTTCATTGCTAGCGATCAAGTCGAACGCAATAAGGAAACGTTGAGCATGCTTATGTGTTCCGGATTCTCTTCAGGCAATTTCGTGAATTCATCATGTCTTTAATGTGTCTGGATTTTGCATTTGCGGCATGACAAAGAAAAGGGCGCTGCGAATTTATTCGCAGCGCCCTTTTTCAAATGGGGAAAGCGGGGGTCTACTCAGCTGCAACCGACTTGCGTTCGAAAAAGAACAGGGCCTGGCTGATCGTGGCGGACACGGTTTCCGGCATGAAAGGCTTGGTCACGAGGTAGGTCGGCTCGGGTTTTTCACCGGTCAGAAGACGTTCGGGGTAGGCGGTGATGAAAATCACCGGAACATTCATTTCATCAAGAATATCCTTGACCGCATCAATGCCCGAGCTGTCGTCGGCGAGCTGGATGTCAGCCAGCACGAGGCCCGGCGGAGATTTCTGCGCCAGCGCGACGGCCTGATCCCGGGTCCTTGCCACGCCGGTCACGCTGTGGCCGGCGTTTTCCACAATGGCCCGCAGATCCAGGGCGATCACGGGCTCATCCTCGATGATCATGACGCGCGTGGCGAGACCAGCGTTCAGCTCCTGTTGCGCTGAGACCAGAAGCGACTGGGCCTCGGCGTCATCTATGCGCAGGATCTTGGCGACATCCTCAATCGAGAAGCCCTCGACGGATGTCAGCAGCATGACCTGGCGGGCCTTGGGGGTGACGTGCGAGAGCGGGGTGGCCTCATCCTGGAGATCGCTCGTATCCAGTTCGGGATTCCAGCAGGCATGGAATAACTGGAACAAGGCGACCTGGGGCGGCAGGTCATGGCCTAGCTCTTCATTGCCTTCAACGGCGGCTTCTAGGCAAGCGCGCACATGAGCGTCGCCGCTTTGCTGAGAACCGGTCAGGATGCGAGCATATCTGCGCAGATAGGGAATGTGTGCGCGAATTGCTGAAACGAAACTCATTCTGGGCTCTCCCCACAAAACTATGTCGATACAAAACGACCGATTTCCGAAAGGGTTCCAAAAAAGATTCAGTTTTTTGGGAACCCGATCAGGGAACCTGCGTTCTTTTATGTAATTCGGTCCTATCGACCATAAATGAAGACATGAGAATGGCGACTTAGAATGGCAATGTCAGAGGACAAGAATGGCGCCCGGAGCGCCCCGGATCCCTCGCTCGTGCAGCGGACCCGCAAGCAGCAGGAAAACATTGGCGCGGGATTGCGCCACATGTTTGATTCCGTGCTGGACGAAGGCGTCCCTGACGATTTTGCCGATTTGCTTGACCGTCTCGAAGAGGGCGAGGCCAAGCGCGGCGACCAGAAAGGCGGCGCCCGTGAGTAAGGTCGATTCAGAAAAGGTCGGCCTGTCGCCGTCCGAATTGATGACCCAGCCGCAGTTTCGAAAAGAGCTGACGGATGCGATCCCCCATATGCGCGCCTTCGCACGAAGCCTGACTGGCGACGCGGCCAGCGCAGACGATCTGGCGCAGGACGCCATGATGAAAGCCTGGTCTGCACGGGACAAGTTCAAGGCGGGCACAAATTTTCGCGCCTGGGTCCTGACTATTGTCCGCAATCAGTTCTACTCCGACAAGCGCCGGTCTTGGCGGCAGGCCGAGTGGGATCAGGAACTGGCGGAGCGCACGCTGCCTGCAGTGGACAATCAGGAACAGATCGTGGCGCTGGACGAATTGCGTCGTGGCCTTGCCGAGCTTCCTGATGACCAGCGCGAAGCCCTGATCCTGGTCGGTGCGGGCGGGTATTCCTATGAGGAAGCCTCTGAAATTTGCGATTGCGCGATAGGGACCGTGAAAAGCCGTGTGTCCCGGGCGCGTCTCGCTCTGGAAGGGATCATGAAGGCCGGACCGGCCGCCAAGGCCAATTCAGATGGCATCGCCGCCTCAGACGCCGTCGACACGCTTCTTGATCAGGTCAGCGACCTCGCTGAACAGGCTCGGTAGGCATGCCGTTCAAACCGGGCGGGGAAATGACCGGGCGATTGCGGTTCGTGCTCGCTCTGGTGCTGGCTGTGGCGCTTTTTCCCCTATTGCTGATCGCCATGGCGCAAACCTGGAGCGAGGCGCGGGAAGAGCAGCGCGTTCAGAGGGATCGCATGATCATTCTGGGCGCGCTTGCTGCGTCAGAACTCAATGAATCCATATCTCGGGCGCAAGGCATCATTGATGCCGTATCGACTCGCGGGTTCGCTTTCATGAGTGCGCCGGGCGGCTGCAGTCGGGCCATGGCCCAGATTGCAAGCGGCGATACGGTTCTCACCAATATCGCGCTGACCAATGCCAATGGCGAGATCATCTGTTCCGCCCTGGAGGACGCCCGGCAGCTCGATCTGAGTACCGAGGACTGGCATCAGAGTTTGCAGAATGGGGCGGAACGCTCTGTTTCCGGCGTGACGCTGGGACGCGTCACACGACGACCGATTCTGATTGTCGCCTCCCGACTGGGGCAGGAGGACGAGTTCAGAGGCGCGGCGGCCGCAGCGATTGATGTGCTGCAGGCGTCTCGCAACCTGATCGACAATGCTGTGGCCGAGGGGAGTCAGGTGGTGCTCGTGACGCCCTCCGAAGCCCGTGAAGTCGACACGGCGCGCGTCCTCAAGCCTGTGGCGATAGAGCTGCAGGATGACCTGCTCGGGCGGGTTGAGGGATTGTCCCGTCCCGAACCCCTGCGCCTGTCGATGGACGGGGGTGAGCGCCCGGCGGTGTTGACGCCCCTGGTCGAGGATGAGCTGGCGCTTCTCCTGATATCTCCTGCGCCTGTGACACAGTGGGGTCTGGTGTCGGTCGCCGCGACCTTCCTGATCCCTTTGCTCATGTACGCTCTGGCTCTCGCCAGTGTCTGGCTCGCCGTGGATCACTACGTGCTGCGCTGGCTGGGGTATCTTCGTCGGATCGCGGCCGTGTATGGCAGCGGGCGTCTGGACGTTGTGCCCATCCGCGCCCAGAACGCGCCCCGTGAAATACGCGAACTCGCGAATACGATGTCGGAAATGGCCACCTCGCTTGAAGAGCAACACAGCGAGCTGGAGGCCTCGGTGGAGCAACGCGGCGCCCTGCTTCGGGAAATCCACCACCGGGTGAAGAACAACCTGCAGATCATTGTGAGCCTGCTCAACCTGCAGGCGGGCCGGATGGCCGATGGGGAGGGGCGCTCCGCGCTCATGGAGGCGCGCCGGCGGATCAATGCGCTCTCGCTCGTTCACAGGAGCCTGTACGAGGCTGATGATTTGCGCGCGGTGCACATGCCCGGCTTCCTGTCAGAGCTCGCCATGAACTTGCAACAGGTCAGTGATGACGGTTCACGATCAATCTCTGTCCAGGCCGAGTGTGAGGACGTCGCCTTTGAGCCTGATACGGCTGTTCCGATCGCCCTGTTCGTCACTGAAGCGGTCACCAATGCCTACAAGCATGCCTTCCAGGACCGCAATAGCGGGCGCATTATCGTGTCTTTGACTGCCAGCTCGGCGCAGGATCTGACCTTGCGCATCCGTGATGATGGCGTGGGCATGTCTGATACGGCGTCTCAGGGCACAGGGTCGTCCCTGATGGAGGCGTTCGCCATGCAGGTGGACGGTGAAACCTGGTCTGAGGCCAATGCTGAAGGCGGTATGGATTTTGTGCTGCGGGTTGGCGAAGAAAAGAGCTGAGTACAGGGAACCTCTGATGGTCTGGTTCGTTTCAAATAGGCCATAAAAAAGGAGGCTATAATGAAGTACGCTATGCTTTGCGCTCTGGCCGTGTCCACGCTGATCCTCACCGGCTGCAACACGATTGCGGGCGCCGGTCGCGACATTGAAGAAGCTGGTGACGCGATCGAGGACACCGCCGAGGAAAACCGCAACTAGGGTCTTCCGCGCCTTTATGCAAAACGGCCCCGTCCTCAGACGGGGCCGTTTTTTATGCGCAGGCCTTGATGAAGGCTCGAAACAAGCGACGCATGTCCGCTCTGTAGACCAGGAGTTCGGGATGGAACTGAACGCCCAGCCGCAGCGGCGCGCTGTCCGCTTCGATCGCCTGGACCCCGCCCCGTTCGCCGCAGGCGGTAGCGTGAAATCCGGGGGCGATCGTTCTGACGGCCCGGCGGTGCAGGCTGTTGACGCTGACCGTTTCGTGCGGGGCGAAGACGTCTGACAGGAAGCTCTGGCCTGTGAGCTGTATCGGCTTCCGGAAAAACGTGTAGCCCAAGGGTCCGTTCGGCCAGTCTCGGGTCAGCTCGGGGTCGAGCTTCTGATGCAGGTCCCCGCCATAGAAGATGTTCAGCATCTGCAGACCGCGGCAAATGCCCAAAACCGGGAGGTCCTGGTCCCGGGCATGTTGCAGCCAGCCTATCTCCAATCCGTCCCGCTCCGGATCGAAACGGCTTTCGATCTCTATGCTTGCGTCATAGCGGCTGGGGTGGATATCCAGCCCTCCCATCAGGATCAGACCGTCAAACAGACGTTCTCCACTGCGGGGTTCCTCGCGCAGGCGCAAGGGTTTCCCGCCTGACAGTCTGATGACTGCCCCTACAAGCAAGGAGAGGAAGAGATCGCCCTTGGGCGCCGTCACATATGCAATGACAGGGCGGGTCATGACCCTACGGAATCAAAGCTGACTTCGGGCGGCAGTTCTCCAAACTTGGCGAGGTGGGAGACGATGAAGAGAGCTCCAAGCGCCGCAGCCGGATCATCCTTCGCGAGCAGGTCGACATCCAGGGACGATCGGTCCATGACACGATGGGTCACATCCTCGAGCGCTTCCTTGGCGGCCTTCGCGTCGGAAAGGGAGGCGATGAGTTTTCCAAAGTTCTTCAGACTGAATCCCTTGGCGTTTTTCACTTTCTCCCAGCTTTCTGACAACTGTCTGGCATAGTCGCTCTCACTGAAGGCGCCGTCTAACGCTGAAGGGATCCAGGCCAGGGGGACTTGCGAGCGATAGCCGATCTCGGGCGTGCCTGGCGTGGATTTGAGCTCATCGTAAAGCGTCAGTTCAGCCAGGTGTCGCGCATAGTCGACGCCGCTGAGAGTCGAATGACGCAGACCGGCCCAGAAGCGGGCGTTCACCTCGATGACGGCGGGAGAGTCCGCATCGTCTCCGCTCCACATGAAGTCTGTTTCGAAGACGCCGGTCCAGCCCGTCGCCCGGGCGATCTTGCGGATATCATCCTCGAAGGGCTTGGCGCTCACTGTTTCCCGCACAACGCCTGCTCCCGCCTCGCGCGGCTGGTTTTCCAGATTGGTATAGGCGGACATGACCATCACTTCGCCGTCATGGGCGAGCGCGCTGACGCAATAGTCGTCTCCCTCAGCAAGAGACTGGGCCAACAGAGGATAGCTCTGGGCATGATCGGTGAGGTAGGCCTCATAGGCCTCGCGGTTCTCGACCTTTGAAATTCCCCGGCCGCCAGCGCCGCGGCTGGGCTTCATCAGGAGCGGAAAGTCCATGCTCGGACCGGACTGCGCCTCATCCTCGGTTTCAAAAACCTCGGTTTCAGGGGCGTTGATGTCATGCTCTTTCACCAGCTTGGCGAAATGATGCTTCGGGGTGACTTGCTCTATCGAATTCTGATCGGGAGCGGCCAGAACAGCGTTGGCAGGCAGAAGGCTGAGGTGCTCCGCCAGCGTCTCCATGTCCTCGAACCCGGGCATGATCAGGACCCGGTCATCCGCGAACTCCCTGCAGATTGAGGCGATGTCTTCTGTATAGCCGCGTCCCTCCGACGGTTCGCGCACGGTGCGCGTTTCATCGCAGTACTTTGAAAAGGACAGGGCGGTCAGCCCGATGGTGTCCAGCCCAATAACCCGGTCGACGAGCGGTTGGACCGATTCCGCCATGGTCAGCGCCATCAGGCTGCGACCATAGGTGATCAATGCGATTATCTTCATACGCGTAAAACGCCGGAGTGATCAGAGGGTTCCGCTTTTTTACGGAACCCATTTGCTGACGTATGCGTTTGGGTCACAACGAAACAGCAAGGAGCAGGAGATGAAAAACCAAAAACCAAGCCCTGTCGTCCTCGTCGGAGCCGCCATTGTTCTTGTCCTGATCGTCACTCTGGGAGTTCTGGTGTGGCAGGAAGCGCAGTCTGATACGGTCGAAATTCAGTTCGGGGACGGAGAAATCCGCTTCGAGACCGGGGAATTGCACAACGACTGACAAACTGGCCTGTTGTTTTTTGGCCATGTTTGAGGCGAATACGATACCAGAGCGGCGAGGCGAAGGCCCCGCTGCTTTTCTTCATGCATGGGACGAACTGAGTTTCAGATGATGCTGCTAAGGGCGATCGCATTTACGGCATTAGCCGCCATGACCGCCTCGGCCCAGGCGCAAACCGTCAATCTCAATGACTCTGACGACGCGGCTCTTGAAAACGCCCTGCAATCGCTGATCGAGGAACGGTCCAAATCGGGCGCGGTCAATACGCGCGCCGGAGCGGATCTTATCGTGCGCTATCTGCGTGCCGAAGGGTATTACACGGCTCGCGTCATCACGGACCAGAGCGAGGATGCTCCGATCTTCCAAGTGACGCCGGGCCAACAGTTTCATTTCACGGCGCTGGAGGTCGAGGCTGGAGGGAGCCGGGAGGCGGCGACCATTGCTCGGGACGCGCTGCCCCTTTCGTCCGGCGCCGCTGTGCGCGCTGAAGATGTGCTCGAGGCTGAGACCGAGGGTTTGAGAGCCCTGCGCAATTCCGGCTGGCCGGACGCCCGACTGGAGGATCGGACTGTCACCATCGACCATGCGGATGCGAGCGCACGGGCCGTCTTTGTCTATGACCCGGGCGTCGAAAGCCGTTTCGGGGACATCAACCTGCAGTCTGCCCGCTGGCGTCAGAGCTTTATCGAGCGACTGTCGCCATTCGAAACAGGCGAGGCGGCGAGCGCTGCCCAGATGCGCGTGTTTGAAAGCCGGCTTGAATCGCTGGAAAGCATGTCCAGCGCCGCCGTGACCCTGGAAGAGCCGACCGGTCCTGATGGCCCTCAACAAAGAGCGGTCCTGGTCTCGACCTCGCCTTCGCCCCGACATGTTGCGGAAGCCGGTTTCAGCCTGTCCACGAGTGAGGGTGGCGGCGTAAGCGGGGCCTACAAGCGCCGCAATCTCTTCGGTGGCGACGAGACCCTTGATGTCAATCTGAACCTGGCGACGGTGCAAAGCGGTCTTCAGGTCGAGCTGACGGCGCCGCATTGGCGGCGTCTGGGGCAGGCCCTGACGCTTGAGGCCCGCACGCAACGGGAGGAAACCGATGCCTACGATCTGGTCGAGGCGGGCGTCGGGGCACGCGTCTCGCGTCCGATAACAGACACGCTGACCTTGTCGGCCGGCGCGGACCTGAGCGTCTCGCACAGTGAGAACGAGACGCTGGATCTCAATGTCTACACCGGCTCGGTCTCATTCGGGGCGGTCTGGGATCAGCGCGACAGCGCGATCGCGCCAACGCAAGGCGCTCTGGTTTCGATGGAGGTCTCGCCCACGCTGCTGGCGGGCGACGCGTCATCCACATATTTCAGGGCGGTCGCGGAGGGACGCCGTTATCAGCGCCTGACCTCATCGCTGATCATAGCCGGACGTTTGCGTGCTGGCGGGCTTGTCGGAGCCCCGCTTGAAACCCTGCCCCCTGAGCAGCGCTTCTTCGCCGGCGGCGGCGGATCGGCGCGGGGGTATGATTATCAGTCATTGTCGCCGCGCAATGCGGACGGTGATCTGATCGGCGGCCGTTCGATCGTGGAATCGAGCGTCGAGCTGCGGTGGAGGAAGTCGCGGCGTTGGGGGGGTGTCGTCTTTGTCGACTCCGCCGGGGCCGGACGCGACGAAACGCCTGACTTCGGAGCCGTGCGGAGTGCGGTGGGTGTGGGCGTCCGCTATTATCTCGACTTCGCGCCGCTTCGCCTGGATATCGCGACCCCGCTCGATGGGGACGCCTCAGATGCTGACATACAGATCTATATCGGTCTGGGAGAGGCCTTCTGATGCGGGCGGCTGGCTTTATCAAAGTTCTCGCAGCTGTGTTCAGCGGGCTGGCGCTTCTGCTCCTCATTGGCCTTGTCAGCCTGAGTCACGCACCCGGGCGCGCTCTGGTCATTGAAGTGATGGATGGACGCGAGATCAGCGCCGTTGGCGTTGTGAACCTCTCTGATCTGGAAGGAGATGTGCTTTCAGACTTCAGGGTCGGCCGTCTCACGCTGTCCGATGATCAAGGCGTCTGGCTCGAGGCGGAGGACATTCATATCGCCTGGCGTGCGAGATCGCTTCTTGGGTCTTCTGTCCGGATTGAAGAGGTTGAAGCAGGCAGTGTTCGCGTGCTGCGCCGTCCCGACACCGAGCGTGAAGCGCCTTCTGGCGAAAGCGGAGGCGGGCGCGGGATTCGATTGAATCGTCTGCTGGTTTTAGAGCTGGTCCTTGAGGAACCGGTTCTCGGTCAGAGAGCTGCACTGCGCGCCGAGGCCGACCTGGCCCGTGATGTGAGCGCGGGGCTGAGCCTCACGGCCGAAATCGTCAGAACCGATGGCGCTGAAGATCGGCTGAATGCTGACCTGACGCGAGATCTGAACGGAGTGATCGACTGGAATCTGTCGGTACTCGTTGAATCGGACAGTCCTCTCGCACAACTGGCCTACGCCCAGGGCCTTGGATTTGAGCTGGCGGCGGAAATTGAGGGTGACCCAGAGGCCGGCGCCGCGGATTTCACCTTCACCGTTGGCGATCGTGATGGCATCAACGGGCAGGGGCGTTGGCGAGATGGCGGATGGAGCCTGGACGCGGATACTGATGCCGACGCTTGGCCGTCTTTGCCGTCTTCGGTCCGGGCATTGCTGTCTGGAGGTTCGCTGACAGGGCAGGGGCGTTTGGAGCCCCGCACCGGGCAATTGCACTTCACCAGTGCGGCAGGCGAGGTCTCTCTGAGCCGTTCCGAGCCGCCCGTTGTCGAGATTACGGGAAGTCTGAACGCGGACGGGCTTGCGCTCGTGTTGCCAGAGACCCTCTCAATTCAGCACGCCGCCTTGGATGCGCGTCTGGATCCGGAGACTCCGTCTCGCTGGCTTACGGGAGATCTCCGGGTGGAAGACCTGACCCACCCCCAGATCGGTCTTGAGGCTGCGAACGCCCGGTTCATGCTGGAGCGTGAGGGAGAGGATTTTCGCTTTGAACTGACGGGCGAGGGGCAGGATGTTCAGCTGTCAAACGCTCGAGCAGGCGCAGCGCTGGGCGAGATCGTACAGTTCACCGCAGAGGGAGTGTATCTGCGCGCAGACCAGAAAGTTCGGCTGGGCGCTGCAAATCTCCGCTCGGCGGGCGCTTCACTGGAGGGAAGTGGGGAAATATCCCTGTCTCCTGTGGAGTACGACGGCCGTTTCACGCTCATGCTTGATGATGTGGGCCGTGTCCAGCAGGGTCTGAGCGGACCTGTCACCTTAAGAGGCGAAGGCGACTCTGACGGCCTGTTGCTGCGTATTGATGGGCAGGAACTGACGGGCGAAGGCGCGCCGTATGCGCTCGCCACCGGGATAACGGGCGAGGGGCGAGTCGACTTTAGCGACGGGTTCGCGCTGTCGGGTCTGGATGTTGACGGACGCTATCTGCGCGTCGCAGGCGGGTTGCAGCGTCCGCAAGGCGCCTCCGTCTGGCGGGGTCAGCTTGATTACGCCGTGGATGCCGAAGGTCTGGGCGTCAGTAGTCTGGCTGGGGTCATTGCCGGAGCCGCAACTCTCGAGCAGGAAGATGGAGCGCTCTCCGCCAGGATCCAGGCCCAGGCGGACAGGTTCGAAGTGGGCGGAACGAGTCTGGAAAACCCCGTTCTGCGTGTCGAGATCGATCCTCAGGCCGAGGGCGGACTTGCAGGCGACTGGCGCTTTGACGCAAGAACATCGCAACGCGATCTGGCGCTGCAGGGCGATCTTGAATGGTATAACGGCGCCGGCCGTGTGGATGTCGCTTCGGGGCGTTTCGCGGATATCGCAGTACAGGGTCAGGCCTTGCTGGCCCCGGACGCCCTCACGATTGACGTCACAGCGCGTCAGGATGGCGCCATCCAGCTCTGGTCGGCGTCCCTGGAGTATGAGGCGTCCCGCGACGCCCTCATGCAGGGGCGGCTTGACCTGTCTGCTGAGCTTGAGAATTACCGGCTGTCGGGGGTGACGCTGAACGTCCTGAATGCGCGACTCTCAGGCCCGGTTGATGGATTGAGTTTCGAGCTGAATGCCGACGGGGCGATTACAGAGCCTTTCACCATCTCAGTTGGTGGCCCGGTATCCTATGAAGACAATGCATTGCAGGCATCCTTTCAGTTTGCCGGCGAACTGACGGACCGCACTCTGACGTCCCCACAGCCGCTCGAGATCGGATATGGGGAGGGCGCGCTGAGCGCAGGCGGTCGTCTGGCGCTGGACGGCGCAGGGCTCCAGTTCGAGCTTGAACGGAACGAGAGCGGAACTGATTTTGAGTACGATCTCAGCGCCATTCCGGCCGATCTGGTGATGGGGTTGCTCAACTTGCCCCAGGCGCAAGGTGATCTGGCGCTCGCCGGGCGGTTCTCGCGGCAGGCAGAGGTCTGGACCGGGCGGTCCCGGCTGGAAGTCTTGGGCCTGTCCTCAGCTTCGCAGCCGGCGCTGGGGGCCCTGGATGGCGAGTTGAGCCTGAATGTGACCGAGACGGGCGCCAGCATGACAGGAGCCTTCACAGACACCGACCTTGAGATCGAGATCGATCTTGATCGGCAGGGCGCCATGACGGGCCCGGGCTCCCTGCTCGAGCCGGATTGGCGAGGCGCTGTGCGCCTGAATGGGGAGGTCGGAGTGCTGGCCGCGCTCTACATGCCCGAGGATGAAGTTTTGAGAGGCGTTCTTACGGTCAACGCTGAAATCAATGGCATGGACACATCCGGACAAGTGCGATTCCGAGATGGGGCGCTGCAATCCGCACTCGCAGGGCGAACGTTCGAACCGATCAGTGCGCAGGGGTCCTGGCGGAATGGCGCTCTGATCATTGACAGCGTTCAGATCGGTGAAGGCGGGAAAAGCGGCGCCACAGGCCAGGCCGAGTTCCGCGCGACCTCGGATGGCGTCGAAGGTGAGGGTCGAATTGAGCTGAACCAGCTCTATCTGGTCGACCGTCCCGAATTGTCCGGCGGCGCCTCGGGATATGCGGAGTTCAGCCTTGAAGGGCGAGTTCTGACGCTGACCGGGGAAGCCGACATCCAGCGTATGGATGTGCGCCCGACGGGAAGCGGCGGCGCCTCAATCCCTCAGATCGAGGTGGAAGAGCTGAACAGGCCTGATGTGCTGGACCGCGCCTATCGTCGCCCGATCCGGATTGAGCTGGATTATCGTCTGCGCGCTGACGACCGCTTGATGGTGTCCAGTCGCGCCTTCAGTTCCGAGTGGTCAGCGGATGTGCATGTGACGGGCACGGCGAACCGCCCGCGGCTGTCGGGACAGGCGACTTTGATGTCCGGTCAGGCCTCGCTGCTGACAGCGCCCTTCGATCTGACGTCGGGTACGGTGACGTTCGACGGACCGGTCGATCAGACGCGTCTGGCCATTGAGGGGCGGCATGAGGCCGAAGACCTGACCGTGACGGGCCGGGTGGAAGGCTCTGTGCGTGCGCCCGAGGTGCATTTTGAAAGCACGCCCAGCCTGCCCGAGGATGAAATCCTGTCACGCCTGCTGTTTGGGTCTGGCGTCTCCGATCTCAGTCCGTTGCAAGCCTCGCAGCTGGCGGCCCAACTTTCCGGTGCGGGCTGGATGGACGCGATGGCGGATGTGCGCGCTGCATTGGGGGTGGACCGTCTGGATGTGCGCCAGAACTCGGACGGCGCAATTACCGTTTTGGGTGGCCGACAACTGACTGACGATGTCTATCTCGAGCTGGAATCGGGTGTGGGACAGGCGCTCGGATCCGCGCGTATCGAATGGCGCCTCAGGCCTTCGCTGGTGCTGGCCTCGGAGGTCAGCGGGGATTCCAGCAATGAAATCTCACTGAAATGGCGCAGAAGTTTTGATTGAGTTGAAGCAGGTATGATGCTGATAAGGCGTCATCTGCCTCTTTCCGCCAATCCGGTTTTCACGAACCGGAGGGGCGGGCTGCACACATTCACCGCCGCTGGGCGTTGCGTCTGCAAATTCTGCATGACATAACGCGCGCTCATTCCCGGCCGCCGCCGGCGCGTATTTGCGTGTCCGTGCATGGCGGCGACCGCTTTCTAACAAGGCCTCGCCAAGATGAACGTAGTTGAAAAATCCGCTGAAGGGCTCTCGCGCACGTTTGAGGTTGTCGTGCCCGCGTCGGAGCTCGAAGCCAAACTGACCGCCAAGATCGAAGAGATCCGTCCCGAAGTGCGCCTGAAGGGCTTCCGCCCGGGCAAGGTGCCCGCCAACCACATCCGCAAGATGTTCGGCGCTTCGATCATGGGCGACATTCTTCAGGAGCTGGTCCCGCAAGCGACCCAGGACACTCTGGACGAGCGCAAGATCCGCCCGGCGTCCCAGCCTGCGGTGGACGTCAAGTCGGACCCGGAAGACGTTCTGAAGAAAGGCGCGGATTTCTCTTTCGAAATCAGCCTTGAGATCATGCCGGAATTCGACACGATCGATCCCAAGACCCTCAAGCTGACCCGTCCGGTCGCCAAGGTCGCGGACGAACAGGTTGACGAGGCGCTCCAGGAGCTGGCCAAGCAGGCTGTCTCCTATGAAGAGAAAAAGGGCAAGGCCGCTGACGGCGACAAGGTCGTGATCGACTTTGTCGGCTCCATCGACGGCGAGGAATTCCAGGGCGGCGCCGCTGAAGGCGCAGAGCTGGTTCTGGGCTCTGGCCAGTTCATCCCGGGCTTCGAGGATCAGCTGGTGGGCGCCAAGGCAGGCGACAAGGTCGATGTCAAAGTGACCTTCCCCGAAGAATACCAGGCTGCGCATCTGGCGGGCAAAGACGCAGTCTTCGCCACCGAGGTGAAGGAAGTTCAGGCGCCGGGCGAAACCCAGATCGATGATTCCCTGGCCGAGCGCCTGGGTCTGTCTGATCTCGACGCCCTGAAGGACGCTCTGATCAAGCGCTTTGAAAGCGAGCACGCTCAGGCGTCCCGCATGAAGGTCAAGCGCTCGCTTCTGGACGAGCTTGATGCTGCTCATGATTCTGTGGATCTGCCGGCCAAGATGGTCGAGCAGGAGTTCGAGCAGATCTGGCGCGAAGTTCAGAACGCCATCGAGAACGATCAGCTTGATGACGAGGACAAGAACAAGTCCGAGGACGAGCTCAAGACCGATTACCGCAAGATCGCCGAGCGTCGCGTGCGTCTCGGCCTGGTGCTGGCCGAAATCGGCCGCAAGGCCAATGTGGACGTCACCCAGGAAGAACTGGCGCGCGCCGTGAACCAGGAAGCCCAGCGCTTCCAGGGTCGCGAGCGTGAAGTGGTCGAGTTCTACCAGAAGAATCCGGGCGCCATTCAGGCCTTGCGCGCGCCGATCTACGAAGAGAAGGTCGTCGACTACATTCTCGAGCTGGCGGATGTGACCGATCAGGAGATCGATCGCGAAGCGCTGTTCGCTGAAGACGATGAGGCGCCGGCCGCGGAAGAGAAAAAGCCCGCCAAGAAAAAGGCTCCGGCCAAGAAAAAGGCGGCTCCGAAGAAAAAGGCTGCAAAGTCCGACGAGGACTAATCCGGCCTTAACCCGATCGGGACCATCAAGGCCCGGGTCGTTTTCTTCTCGGCTGAGAGGGAAAAGGCCCGGGCCTTGTGCATTTGAGGGTTTGCGCGCAGGCGCGGGCCTTGCCACAGTGCGGGTCCATGGCCAAATCAGGCCGATCTAGACGAACACTGCTTTCCTTGAGGAGCTGGCTATGCGTGAGCCGCAGGATGTGATGATGAACCTCGTTCCCATGGTGGTCGAGCAAAGTGCGCGGGGCGAACGCGCCTACGACATCTATTCGCGCCTGCTGAAGGAACGCATCGTGTTCGTCACGGGTCCCATCGAGGACCATATGGCGAGCCTGATGGTGGCCCAGCTGCTGTTTCTTGAGTCGGAAAACCCGAACAAGGAAATCGCCATGTACATCAACTCGCCGGGCGGATCGGTCAGCGCAGGTCTCGCGATCTACGACACCATGCAGTACATCAGCTGCCCCGTGGCGACGGCTTGCGTCGGCATGGCGGCGTCCATGGGCTCATTGCTGCTGACGGCCGGTGACAAGGGCATGCGCTTTGCGACGCCGAATGCGCGCATCATGCTGCACCAGCCGTCTGGCGGCTTCCGCGGCACGACGGCGGATATTGAGCGCCACGGCGAGGATATCCTCAAGATCAAGCGTCGGATGAACGAGATTTACGTCAAACACACCGGCCAGCCGCTCGAGAAAGTCGAGAAAACGCTGGATCGGGATTTCTACATGGATGCGATGGAAGCCAAGGAATTCGGCCTGATCGACCATGTGTACGAGAAGCGCGGCGGGGCTGAAGCGTCCTGATTCAAGCCAGGCCTGTCTCAGTCCTGAGCACTCAAGCCGCGCTGCGCCAGATACGGCCAGCGCGGTTTTGCATGCTTGATCCACCCCCTCTGGCTGTGATCACATGCGCTATGGAAACGTTTCGCTAAGGTCCGGCCTTGATCTTGCAGGAACGGGTCGAGTCACTTTGAGCTATAAGGTGACGTTCAAGGCCAAAGCGAACCAATCGCGCTACGGCGCACAGCGGGACCGACGGGAGCAGCCATGACCAAGGCGACCACAGGCGACGGAAAGAGCACTCTGTATTGCTCCTTCTGCGGCAAGAGCCAGCATGAGGTCCGTAAGCTGATCGCAGGACCGACCGTGTTCATCTGCGATGAATGCGTAGAGCTGTGCATGGATATCATCCGCGAGGAGAACAAGACCTCCCTCGTGAAATCCAATGAGGGTGTGCCCAGCCCGCAGGAGATCTTCCAGGTCCTGCAGGACTATGTGATTGGCCAGGCGAAGGCCAAGCGCGTGTTGTCCGTGGCCGTGCATAACCACTACAAGCGTCTCAATCACGCTGGCCAGAATGGCGATGTGGAGCTGTCCAAGTCCAACATCCTGCTGATCGGCCCGACCGGCTGCGGCAAGACGCTGCTGGCTCAGACGCTCGCGCGCATACTCGACGTGCCTTTCACCATGGCCGACGCCACCACGCTGACCGAAGCCGGTTATGTGGGCGAGGACGTGGAGAATATTGTTCTCAAGCTGCTGCAGGCAGCCGATTACAATGTCGAGCGCGCCCAGCGCGGCATTGTCTACATCGACGAGATCGACAAGATCAGTCGCAAGTCCGACAACCCGTCCATCACGCGCGACGTATCGGGCGAGGGTGTCCAGCAAGCGCTTCTGAAGATCATGGAAGGCACGGTGGCCTCTGTTCCGCCCCAGGGTGGTCGCAAGCATCCCCAGCAGGAATTCCTGCAGGTGGACACCACCAACATCCTCTTCATCGTGGGCGGCGCTTTCGCCGGCCTTGAAGGCATCATCTCCCAGCGCGGCAAAGGCTCCGCCGTCGGCTTTGGCGCCGATGTGCGAGACCCGGACGCCCGCCGTCAGGGCGAAGTGCTGGCCGAGGTCGAGCCTGATGACCTCACCAAGTTCGGCCTGATTCCGGAATTCGTCGGTCGTCTGCCGGTGATCGCGACGCTGGAAGATCTCGACGTGGCGGCCCTGGTGCAGATCCTTACCGAGCCGAAGAACGCTCTCGTTAAGCAGTATCAGCGTCTGTTCGAGATGGAAGGCGTGGGCCTGTCCTTCACCGAGGATGCGCTGACTGCGATCGCGGAGAAAGCCATCAACCGCAAGACCGGCGCCCGCGGTCTGCGTTCGATCATGGAGGGCATCCTGCTCGACACCATGTTCGATCTGCCCAGCCTTGAAGGCGTGGAAGAGGTGGTGGTCAACGCGGAAGTCGTTACGGGCGACGCCACTCCGCTCTACATCTACGCCAAGTCCAAGGGCGAGGCGGCGACTCCGAAGCAGGGCGCCTAGAAACGCGTTACCGGAAGTTAATTCGCTTCCCGATTGCACTGATCCATATGCTCAAGGGCCGCTCCATCATGGAGCGGCCCTTTTGCCATAGGGGGCGGGAATGAGGCGTTTCATCATCGCGGTGCTGGCGGGCGTTCTGGGTTTGCCGGGCGTGAGCTCGGCGCAATCGGTCTTGCCGAGATTTGAAACCGTGGAGGAGGGAGCCCCTTTTCCTGTCGATGTGAACGGGCCGCGCTATCAGCGCGGCTTTCTTGTGATCGCACAGAGCGAAGCCCCCGAGGATCACCTTGAGCTGAGGCTGCCTGTGGTGATCGTGCGGGCGCAGGCGCCTGTCCCGGAGCGCGCGCCGGTTCTCTTCCTTCCGGGAGGACCAGGTGTGGGCGGTTTGTCCGCAGCGCTTTATCCTGGCGCCTATCCTTGGAGCGCGGAGCGCGACTTCGTCATACTGGGGCGTCGCGGCACGCGCCATGCAGAACCTTCCCTGCGTTGCGAGCCCATCGGACCAGCGCTTGTGAGCCGCAAACCGGGGGCCCGGGCCCGCCTTGAGCAGGTCATTGCCGAGTGTCAGTCCGCTCTGGAGGCGCAGGGTGTGCGACGAGAGGCTTACAACACGGCCGCCAGCGCCTCTGACATCGAAGCCCTCCGCGAGGTTCTGGGTTACGAGCAATGGTCGTTCTTCGCGCTCTCATACGGCACGCGACTGGCGCTGACCTATGCGCGGGACTATCCGGAGCGAGTCCAGTCAATGGTTCTGGATTCGCCCCTGCCGCATGGGGTCCAGTTTGATGACGCCTATCCAGGTCACCTTGAAGCGTCCTTGCGACGTGTCGCGCAGCTGTGCGCTCAGAGCGACGACTGCAACTCGGCTTATCCAGACCTTGAGACGCGTTTCTTCGGCGCGATAGACGCCGCGCCGCGGCAATGCGGAACTGAGCGTGTTTGTCAGCGCCATATCGTCAACAGCGTCCCGCTTTCAAGCGCTTCCGACCTGCAGCGCGCGCCCCGGCTGATGGATGAGGCGACGCGGTTGGAAACGGGCGGCGAGGGCGTGGCCTATGCCTCTGACTTTGACTGGGGCGTGCGTTTGTCGGTCTGGTGCAGCGAGGCTTTGCCCTATGCGCAGCGTCGCAATGGCCCGCTTTCGGACAGTTTCGCTGGCCTGGACAGCGCGGTTTTCACCCCAGAGACCTGCGCCTTATGGGATGTGCCCGCACGGCCTCAGACAGAACTTCAACAGACGGTCAGTGAGGCGCCCACGCTCATTCTGGCGGGCGAACTTGATGCTTTGACGCCGCCGAGCTGGGCCTACGAAGCGGCACGCGGTCTGGAGCGAAGTGGTGTGATCATCCTTCCTGCCGGTTTTCATACTGAAACGACCAATTGGGATGGCGATGGCTGCGCTTTGTCACTGGCTGCTAGATTCTTTTCATCATCCGGTGAGATGCTGGGAGAGACCGGGCCGCCCGCATGCGTGGAGGCGCGATCCGCACCCGAGTTCGAGCTGCGCTGACGCTGGAACTGTCATGGGCGCTGAACCGCAGGCTTGAAGCCACAAGGCGCCGCCTCCACTTGTCTAGGCACGCAAACACGGCGAGGTTCGGCTTGATGAGCGGGCCTGGTCGTGAGGCCGACGCCGCAAGGGTCGGCGTGGTTGAGTTGCGCCCCGGGAGCGGGGGTGACCCGGCCCATTGGAGAATGACTATGAGCGAAACAAAAACGCTTCCCCTGCTGCCGCTGCGCGACATTGTCGTGTTCCCGCACATGATCGTGCCCCTGTTCGTGGGCCGTGAGAAATCGGTGCGGGCGCTCGAAGAAGTCATGCGCGCGGACAAGCAGATCCTGCTGGCGACCCAGAAGAACGCCGCGGATGACGACCCGGCCCATGAGGCGGTCTATACGGATGGCGTGGTTGCATCCGTGCTGCAGCTTCTCAAACTGCCCGACGGCACCGTGAAGGTGCTGGTCGAGGGCGGTCGCCGCATGACGATCACCCGCTTTCTGGACAACCAGGCGTATTTCGAGGCCGAAGCCGAGCTGGTCGACGAGCAGGTCGCGGACCCGGCCGAGGTCGAGGCGCTGATGCGCGCGGCGGCCGAGAAGTTCGAGGATTACGTCAAGCTCAACAAGAAAGTGCCGCCCGAGGCGCTGTCTGCAGTGGGCGAGATTTCCGACGCCGCCAAGATGGCCGACACCATCGCCGCGCATCTGTCGGTGAAAATCTCCGAGAAACAGGAGCTGATGGCCAACTCCAATGTTGCAGAGCGCCTTGAGAAGGTGTTCGCGCTGATGGAAGGCGAGATCAGCGTGCTGCAGGTCGAGAAGAAGATCCGTAACCGCGTCAAGCGGCAGATGGAGAAGACCCAGCGCGAGTATTATCTGAACGAGCAGATGAAGGCGATCCAGCGCGAGCTGGGCGAGGGCGATGACGGTCGCGAAGAGCTGACCGAGCTCGAGGAAAAACTCGCCGAGACCAAGCTCAGCAAGGAAGCGCGCGAAAAAGCCGAGGCCGAACTCAAGAAGCTGCGCCAGATGAGCCCCATGTCGGCGGAAGCCACAGTGGTGCGTAACTATCTGGAATGGATGCTGGCGCTGCCCTGGGGCAAGCGCAAGCGCCTGAAGAAGGATCTGGGTCAGGCCGAGCAGGTGCTGGACCGCGATCACTTCGGCCTTGAGAAGGTCAAGGAACGCATTGTCGAGCATCTCGCGGTTCAGACCCGGGTGAAGAAGATGCGCGGCCCGATCCTGTGCCTTGTCGGCCCTCCGGGCGTGGGCAAGACCTCGCTGGGACGCTCCATCGCGGAAGCTACGGGACGCGAGTTCGTGCCCGTGTCGCTGGGCGGCGTGCGGGATGAAGCCGAGATCCGCGGCCACCGCCGGACTTATATCGGCTCCATGCCGGGCCGGATCATCCAGTCGCTGAAGAAGGCCAAGTCCACCAACCCGATCATCCTGCTGGATGAGATCGACAAGCTGGGCGCGGACTATCGCGGCGACCCGGCCTCGGCGCTTCTTGAAGTGCTCGACCCGGAACAGAACTCCACCTTCAACGATCACTATCTGGAAGTGGATTACGACCTGTCCGACGTGATGTTCATCACCACGGCGAACACGCTGAACCTGCCGCAACCGCTTCTCGACCGGATGGAGATTATCCGGATCGCGGGCTATACCGAGGATGAGAAGATCGAGATTGCGCGCCGTCACCTCATCCCCAAACAGCTCAAGACCCATGCGCTGAAGGAGAGCGAGTGGACGGTCGAGGACAGCGCTCTGCGCGACCTGATCCGTTATTACACGCGTGAAAGCGGCGTGCGGAATCTGGAGCGCGAGATCGCGCGTCTGGCGCGCAAGACCGTGCGCAAGCTGGTGGCGGGCGATACCGACCATGTGACCATCAACTCGGACAATCTTGATGATTTCGCCGGGGTGAGGAAACACCGTTTCGGTGAAACCGAAGCCGAGGACAAGGTCGGCCTGGTGACGGGCTTGGCCTGGACCGAGGTGGGCGGCGATCTGCTGACCATTGAAGCGGTGCAAATGCCCGGTCGCGGCAAGATGACCGTTACGGGCAACCTCAAGGATGTGATGAAGGAATCCATCTCTGCGGCGAACTCGTTCGTTCAGAGCCGGGCCCCGACGCTGGGGATCAAGCCGACTGTGTTCCGCACGACCGACATTCACGTACACGTGCCTGAGGGCGCGACGCCGAAGGATGGTCCGTCTGCGGGCGGCGCGATGATCACCGCGATTGTCTCTACGCTGACCGGCGTGCCGGTGCGCAAGGATGTAGCGATGACAGGTGAGATCACCCTGCGGGGGCGTGTCCTGCCGATTGGTGGTCTGAAAGAGAAGCTGCTGGCGGCTCTGCGCGGCGGCGTGAAGACTGTCCTGATCCCGAAGGACAATGAAAAGGATCTCGCCGAGATCCCGGACAATGTCAAAGAAGGGCTCGAGATCATTCCAGTCGAGACCGTCGAGGAGGTTCTCAACACGGCCCTGGCCGAGCCGATCAAGCCGGTTGAGTGGACAGAAGCGGAGGCCGCTGCGCTGGCGGCCTTGCCCGGATCGACGGAAGTCAGCGGCGGCGGGGAACAGCGCCCGCACTAGGTCCGCGCATTACACAAGATCAGGCCCCGGAGCATGCTCCGGGGCCTTTTCTGTTGTGAGTCTGGAAAGTTTAGACGTTTAGCGACTTGGCTTTCCTGACCAAACTGGGATAGCGATAAATATGTATATACGCCTCCGCCCGAGCGGGCGGAGTGATGAATTCAGAGTGAGTGAATGAGCGACACCAGCCCCCGATTGTATTCCGCCGTGATCAAGACCGCCGAACGCCTGCGTCAGGAAGCGGATTCCGTGGTGATCGAGGCGGCGGGTCTTACGGTGGCTCAAGCGGCGCTTCTGGGTGTTGTGCTACGCGATCCCGACGCCACCCAGAGCGATATCGCCGTCCGGCTTGAACTGTCTGAGCCGGCCGTGACCCAGATGGTCGCGCGGTTGCAGCGCGAAGGTCTGATCGAACGCACCCGCGACGCCAGCGACCGTCGTCGTTGGCGCCTGAAAGTCAGCGAGGAAGGTGTCGAGAAGGCCGACCGCGCCAAGTCAGCCTTTGAATCGGTCAATGCCCGGCTCGAGAAGATGATGGGGGAGGCGGTCGCCCACGACGTGGCGGCGCGACTGACAGCCCTTCGCCAGGACCTCAAGAACTAGTCAGTCTGTTGGGTCTCATCCAGAATCCGGACGGTTTCGATCCGGATGGGCTCTGAGATGAATTGCGGATAGGGGAAGTCAGCCGGCGCCCGCTCCAGGCTGGCCGGGCTCATCCAGATCCGTTCCACCACGTCCATGCCTTCAGTCACCGCGCCAAAGACCGCATAGCCCGCTTCATCCGGATTGCGCCCGTCCGGTCCGGCGTCCAGGCCGGGATAGTCATTGACCATGATGAAGAATTCGGTGGTCGCTGTCCCGACTCCGTCCCGCGCCATGGAGATGGCGCCGCGATCATGGGTGAGACCGGTCTCAAGCGTGCTCTCATGAGCAATGCCTTCCGCGTCCGCAAGCCCGTCAAAGCTGTGCCCGCCCTGGATGAGGTTCATAGGCGCAATGCCTTCGCGCTCATTGTCGTCGCGCACGGTGCGATAGAAAGAGCCGTCATCGAAATTGCCGGCCTCGGCATGGGCGATGAAGTTGGCGACGGTGACAGGCGCGGCCGTCTCATTCAACGCGACGACAATCCGTCCTTCTGATGTTTCAATCACGGCTTGGGGCTGGCTGATCAGAAGGGCGGCGGCGGTAAGAGCGGTCAGCATTGTATGACGGTCCTGACTGTGAGTGAGCCGCTATCGGGCGGTGTTGCGCCCGGAATGTCAATTGTCCGGGCAATAGGACTTGACCGAAGCTCACAGACAGTTTCATGCTGCATCGCATGATGACAGCAAACCTCTTTTTCTTCGGCGGCTATTTCTATCGTCCCCACGGGGCCGGTTGACGCTGCTTGCTTGCAAGAAAAAGTCACCAGCCCCGCCCGATGGCGGGGTTTTTTATTGGAGAAACGGCAATGAGCCCGACCAAGACCCATGATGAACGCCAGATCCTGCGTCAGGCCATTGATGCGACGGATTCCGAAATCCTGAAAACGCTCGCGGAACGGCGACGGCTGGTCGAAGCGCTGGTCGCGCTCAAGGCCGGAGATCAGAGCCCCGTTCGCGATACTGACCGGGAGCGCGCGGTCATTGAACGCGCAGTGGCCAAAGGGCGGGAGCTGGGGCTGGCTGACAGTTTTGTTGAAACGCTGTTCCAGGCCATCATCGATGACTCCCTGCGCCGTCAGCGCGCCAGCCTGGATGCGCGCGCGGGCGATGTCATGCTGACCGAGGCGCGCGTCGCCTATCTCGGGGGGCCGGGCTCTTACTCCCAGTTTGCGGCCAATGCGCATTTCTCCGGTCGGTACTCGGGCGTTGCGCCGGTGATCAAGCGCGACTACGCCGCCATCTTCAAGGCGCTTGAGGATGGCGAGGCCGATTACGGCTTTCTGCCGATCGAGAACACCGCCACGGGCGGGGTCAACGAGGTCTATGACCTTCTGCGCGACTCCAATCTGAAAATCGCCGGAGAGCACCATATGAAGATCCAGCACGCGCTGATGGGCAAGGCGACGGATCTGGGCCCCGTGCGCACGGTCTACGGACATCCGCAAGCCCTGCGACAGGCGCAAAGATGGCTCAATGCCCGCACGGACCTCAAGAAGATACCGGTCACATCCACCACGCGGGCGCTAGAGCGGGCGCTGGATGAGGGCCCGGCTGTCGCAGCTGTTGCGGGCCCGGATGCCGCGCGCCTGTTCGGTCTGAACCTGATCGAGCCCAACATCTCTGACTTTGAAGGCAATGAGACCCGTTTCGTGGCGCTGGCGGTCGATCCTGCGCCGGCGTCGCCGCTCCTGCCGTGCAAGACCTCACTGGTTTTCATCACGTCGGATGCGTCAGGCTCTCTTGTGGATGCGCTTGATGGCTTCCGTCAGCATGGGGTGAACATGACCAAGCTTGAAAGCCGCCCGGTTCATGGCGCGCCCTGGGAGCAGATGTTCTTCCTCGATCTGGAAGGCCATGAAGAGGACAAGGCCGTGGCCAAGGCGCTGGAGCACCTGGCCGGTCATGCAAAATCTGTACGGCGCTTCGGCTCTTACGGCTCTGACCGCTTGAAGCCGACCCAGCTTGAAGGCTAAAAGGGCGGCCCTTCGAGTCGGATGCGGGTGGTTAGCTCAGCTGGTAGAGCAACTGGTTTACACCCAGTAGGTCGGCGGTTCGACCCCGTCACCACCCACCACCGGCCCGGACTTCACGTACAGGAACCAGAGTGTCGGGACATTTCCCCATTGCCGCCGTCGCGCGGCTCGGACAGTCTTTCCGATCAGTGCAGCGGGCCTGGGCCCGCTCATCCGGGGAGTGCGCCTGAATGAGTCCCTTTGAAGCGTTCAAGGCCGCCCATGCTGGCGAAGACTTCGAGGACTACGCGGCCTTCGTGAAGGCTATGGATGAGGCGGGCCTTGAGGGCGAGGACCGGCAGAAGGCGTACTCCGCCTGGCGCCTGGGATGGAGCCGGGCCACGCTGGGCGATGAAGGCGCGGAACTCAAGGAAGTACGTGAAGGCCGGATCAAACGCTGGCTTTAGGGCTCAGGCCCGGACCTTGTTTGAAGCTGCGCGTCCAGAAACGCCAGAAATGCGTCCCAGTCCTCGCCCCGCACGCCGTGGGTTGCGGGCCGGATATGATAGGCGATGTGACCACTGACATCGATTTCGTCTAGGCGCGTCTGGTTCAGCCCCTCCACGTCATAGAGCGACCAGACCGGGCTTGCGGCTTCGGCTGCGCGCCAGGCGCCGGCCGGATCGGACCAGACATCCCGCCAGCTATTGCCCAGCAGTACGCTGCGCGGTGCGATCAGCGCCAACAGATAGTGCGCGTCGAGCGGCAGTGCGTCTTCGCGATCGGCATAATCGGCATAGCCGGGCACGAACCAGTGCGGATATCCCTCGGTGATGGAACCGATCGGTTCTCCCAGATTGTCCCGGTGGAGCGATGCGCCGCCCGTGCCGGATTGATGGGCGAGGATGACGCTGAAGCGTTCATCCCGAGCGCCGGCGAGGAGCGCGGCCTTGGCCCGGCGGGAATGCCCCATGACGGCCAATTGTTCTGAATCGATGGCCTCTTCAGTTTCAAGCACATCCGCCACGCGGCTCATCATCCAGGCCCAGACGCCGATCACGCCCGGACGGTCTGGCGCGGCCGGGTCCAGACCCAGCGACCTCAAGGTCTCGGCGTGAAGGCTGGCCCGATCGGGCGCAATATCGCTCTCATGCCAGGCAGCGACAGCGTAGCCACGGCGCAGAATCCGTTCGAGGGGCGGGCTGACGACATATTCGCCAAAAAAGCTGCTGGCGTACTCCTCCAGCCTTGAACCAGAGGGTTCGCAATAGGAGGGGACCGGATTGCGGTTGGGCGGAATGTCCGAGCGTCGCAATTGCGCCTGCAGCCCGCAATCACTCGGGATCAGGATGACCGGCGCGGCCTCAGTCGATGAATTGGGCAGGACGAGCGCCAGATCGATAGCGCCTTGCCCGTTGCCGGGCAGGGTGATCGAGAGCTTCAGCATTTCAAGCCGTCCCGCGCCATTATAGGCATTCGCATCAATCAATCTGTGTTCAGTGACGCGAACCTCTCCCGGCGGCAGCGGCGCGCCATAAAGCGTTTGCGAGATGAGCAGATCGACGTCAGGGCGCGCTTGCAGCCAGCCAGACAGACCGTCATCCACGCCGGGCAAGGGCGGTTGGGCCTCAGGACCGGCGCCGGTCGGGCTGGCGGTCATCATGATGTAGCGGACCGGGCTGCAGGAGACAGCGAGACCGACCAAAAGCGGCAGCAGGAGCGCCAGGAAAAGGATGGTGCGAAGCAGGGGGCGTGATCGTCTCATAAGCCCAACTTAACGCTGCCGTTCCGTCCCTGCGAGCGGCTTCACGCGGCTGTGATTTTCCCACAGCGAGGCGCTGCACTTGCTGGCAAAACCCGCTTGACCGTCGTGCGGAGCGCCTTTAGACACACGCTTCCTGACGCGGCGATGCGCCGCGCATGATCTGAGCGGGTGTAGCTCAGTTGGTTAGAGCGCCGGCCTGTCACGCCGGAGGTCGCGGGTTCGAGTCCCGTCACTCGCGCCAGTTCAGATCAGCAGGACAAGCCGCCACGGGCGGCTTTTTGATTTCGCCAGATCTGTCTGGCGCATCGATCCGGGCGGGTGTAGCTCAGTTGGTTAGAGCGCCGGCCTGTCACGCCGGAGGTCGCGGGTTCGAGTCCCGTCACTCGCGCCAGTTCGGATCGAATTTTCTTCCCGATATGACGACAGAGACGCGGCCCGAACCGGATCCGTATGTCTACACATCGAGCTGGAAGAACAGCGCTGTGAACACGAGGCTGTCCACCACGGCGTGCGCGATGATCAGCGGCCAGAGATTGCGCTTGTACAAAACGAACAGGACGCCCAGCATCAGGCCGATGAGTCCAGTGACGATCAGGCCGCGCAGACCCTGATAGTAGACATGGCCATAGCCGAAATAGAGCGCGGGCAGAATGATCGTCAGGGCGGTCATGAAACCCCCGCCGCCCAGGCCGTCTTTCAGGCGGTTGATCAAGTACCCGCGAAAGAACAATTCTTCGCCAAGGCCCGCCGCGAAGATCGCTATGGCGAGCCAGAGCAGATAATGTGGCAGGCTGCCATCAGCGACTGCTCCGAACCGATCCATCACGCCTTCAGGCTCCTGGGTCATGAATTCAAAGCCGAGCGCGCCGCCCAGGCTTGCTGCGGCCACCCCGGTTCCGAGAATGGCGATGACCGCCAGAAGGCTCTGAAAAGGCAGAAGAAGCCAGGATTTGAGCTTTGGCAGGCGGACGAGGCCGTATTCGCGCCAACTCAGGCCTCTGGCTTTGAAATAGACTGTTAGTCCTGACAGGAGGACGAGCAGTGTGAGCGGCCCTGCATAGCGCCAGGCGACGAGGCCGAACACGGCCTTGACCGACATGGCCAGGGCGGCCAGCAGAAGGACCTCCATCATGATGAGCGGGCGAATCTTGGCGGACATGGGAACCTCTTGATTTGTGTCCGGTCTTGATGCCGCTCCCCATGTCATCAGATGCAAAAAAGGCCGCCCTTGGGGCGGCCTTTTTCAATAGAGGGTCAGGCTCGCGCCTATTCGTGACGCAGCGCGGTGATGGGGTCCAGACGGCTGGCCTGGTGCGCCGGATAGAAGCCGAACAGCACGCCCACGATCGTGGAGGCTCCAATGGCGACCAGTGCGATGGTGGGTTTCACAGCGACATTGAGGTTCACGCCCAGCGCAGGGGCGAACTGTTCGATGCTGAGTGCGAGGCCCAGTCCGAAGAGGAGCCCCAGCACGCCGCCAACCGAGCACAGCACAACCGATTCAATCAGGAACTGGTTGCGGATGTCTGCGCGGCGCGCGCCTATGGCGAGCCGCAGGCCGATTTCCCGGGTCCGTTCGGTCACGGACACCAGCATCACGTTCATGATGCCGATCCCGCCCACGATGAGGGTGATCAGGCCCGCGACGGCCAGAAGAAGGCCCATGACGGTCTCTGTCGCCCTGAAGGCGGTGATGAACTCGGCGAAGTTGCGGACCTGGAAGTCGTCCTCTTCTCCCGGATCGATCCCGCGGCGAACCCGCAGGAAGTTTTCCAGCTCGGCCGTGGCGTAATCCATGTCCTCGCCAGCGGCGACCTTGACCCAGATACGCTGAACCGGATCGCGAACCCCGGCGCGGGCAAACCCGACCACACGGGAACGGACAGTCGAGATGGGCGCCATGATGATGTCGTCCTGATCCTGCCCGAAGCTGGACTGGCCGCGTTCGGACAGGATGCCGATGACTTCGAACGGCTGGCTGTTCAAACGCACGGATGCGCCCAGGGCGCCGCCCGAGGGAAAGAGCTCTTCGGCCACGGTCTGGCCCAGCACGGCGACGCGATTGCTGCGTTCGACGTCCACCACCGAGAACATGCGTCCCTCGGCGATGGTCCAGTCACGGATCTCGAGATAATCGGGATGCACGCCGGAAATCTGAGTGGGCCAGTTCACCCCGTCCACCACAGCCGTCACAGATCCGTCCACCGTGCCGGACGCCGCCACGATGACATCTACCTGATTGCGGATGGCGTCCACATCATCAGAAGAGAAGGGCGTGCCGCTGCCTGCGCCGCCGCGTCGGCCGCCGCGGTCGTTGGAGCCGGCGCGGATGTTGAGCGAGTTCGAGCCCAGCGAGGAAATCTGGTCCTGGACCGCCTGACTGGCGCCGTCCGCCAGCGAGACCGTCGTGATCACGGCCATGACGCCGAAGATCACGCCGAGAATGGCCAGGAAGCTGCGCAGCGCATTGACGCGCAGGGCCGTCAGCGCGACCCCGATCGCCGCCATCATGTTCATTGGCTGTCCTCCACGATGAGGCCGTCCCGGAACCAGATCCGGCGACGGGCGCGGGCGCCCACTTCGTCCTCGTGGGTGACCAGGACAATGGTGATGCCTTCGGCGTTCAGCTGATCGAGAATGTCGAGCACCTCGATCGTGGTCTGGCTGTCGAGCGCCCCTGTCGGTTCGTCCGCCAGGAGGATGGAGGGCTTTCCGGCCAGGGCGCGCGCAATGGCGACCCTTTGCTGCTGACCGCCTGAGAGTTGAGACGGATGATGGTCCATGCGTTCGCCCAGCCCCACCATGCGAAGGCACTCCGCCGCGCGTTCGTTGCGCTCCCTGTGCGGCATGCCGCGATACAGCAGCGGCAGCGCCACATTGTCGAGCGCGGTGGTGCGCGGCAGAAGGTTGAATTGCTGGAACACGAAGCCAACCTTGCGGTTCCTGAAATCGGCCAGCTGGTCCGGGCTCATGCCCGACAGGGATTCGCCAGCGATGATCAGATCACCCGAACTGGGACGGTCGAGCGCGCCCACCATGTTCATGAAGGTGGATTTGCCGGAGCCGGAGGGCCCCATGATCGCCACATACTCGCCAGCATTGATGTCGCAGTCCACGCCGGCCAGCGCATACACATCTCCGCCGCCGAGCGTATAGACCCGGGTCAGATTGCGCGCCTGAATGAGAGGCTCGGTCATCCGGCGGTCTCGCGGACGCGAGTGACGACGAGATCACCCTCATTCAGGGACTCGCCGACGATCTGGGTGTACTGACCGTCTGACAGACCGATGCCGACTGGACGCTCCTGAAGCTGGCCATCTGCCGTTTCGATCCAGATCGAGCCGCGGCGCACCTGATCACGCTGCTGGGCGCGCTCCTGGCTCAGCTGGTCATAACGCGCCAGCTGATCGGCGGTCAGAACGCCCGACAAGGCGCGACGGATCAGAGCCTGCGGGTTGGGCGGCGGTGCGCCGGGAGCGGGGTTCTGGAACTGCGCCCGGATCTGCTGGAAGGTCTCGCGCATGACGCGCTCCACTTCGGGACGTTGCTGATCGGTCAGCTCAAGCTGCTCTGCGAGCCGTTCCATCATGGCGGCGCCGCCGCCTTCGCGCCGTCCGCCCTGGTCGCCTTCATTGGCGACCACAAGGGCTTCGGCCGCGCCGCGCGGCGTAAAGCGAAGCGCGGCGTTCGGCACGGACAGCGCGTCTTCAACCTGGCCCGTAACGATGGAGACGTTCGCCGTCATGCCCGGCAACAGGCGCTGGCCGGGATTGTCGGCCTGGATGACGACCGTATAGGTGACCACATTGGCTTCATTGGTGGCGGCGAGGCGAACCTGGGTCACTTCGCCGGCGAATTCGCGATCCGGATAGGCGTCAACGTCAAAGGTGACGGTCTGGCCTTCATCGATCTGGCCGATATCGGCCTCATCAATCTCGGCCTCGATCTGGATGCGAGAGAGGTCCTGGGCGATCAGGAACAGAACCGGAGCGTTGAAGGACGCCGCAACGGTCTGGCCTTCGTCAATCTGACGGTCGATCACGACGCCTTCGATGGGAGACCGGATGTAGGTGCGTTCCAGATCCACCTGGGCGCTTTCCAGAGAGGCCCGCCGCTGAAGCTCGCTGGCGCGGGCGTTGCGAAGATTGGCTTGCGCAACCAGAAGCGCAGCGTTCGCGGCGGCAAGCGCAGATTCGGCGCTGTCATATTGTGCAGCGGAATATGTGCCGCGCTGAACCAGCTCCTGCGCCCGGTCAAAGCTGCGTTGGGAGACTTCGAGGTCAACACGCGCGCGTTCAAGATTGGCCTGGGCCACGGCGACCTGTGCGCTCGCCACTTCCAGTGAGGCCTGCGCCTCTTCCACGCGGGTCTCGAAGGTCTGGGGGTCGATTCGGGCAAGAAGATCGCCTGAGGAGACCTGGTCGTTGAAGTCAGCGTGCAGTTCGAGCACCTGACCAGACAATTGCGAGCCGACCTCGACCGTGATCAGCGGCGCAATGGCGCCCGATGAGGAAACGATTCTCGAGATGTCGCGGGCTTCTGCGGGAGAGGTCTCGATTACAAGATCGCCCGTCGCCGCTGCGCTGCCGCGGAAAAAGATAAACCAGATCAATGCGGCGGCGACGAGAATCGCTCCGCCTGCGTATAGAATGCGTGTCACGTTTTTGCCCCTGGCGAAGTCCTGGCGCACATGCGCCGTCTTGCTTGGCATACGCCGTATCACGGTCTGATCCGTTGCAGAAAATGAAACAGAAGAAAGAAATGCTCCGCATTTGAGAGGCATTCGCAAATATAGCCGTCTTTTCCCCACTTTAGACCGCATTTGGACAGAGCTTTCGGCTTGCGAGCGCGCAGTCAGAAGACTAGCTTCCGCCCCAACCGCGGCCGGGGATTCACTGTGCAAGCGTTTGTTCGGATTTATATGGCCGGATACGCAAAACGGAATCACCGGTCCATTTGGCCATCTTGATGCGGGGAAGGGTGCGACCTCACATGAACGCGCTCCTGTTGGAATATCTGCCGATCCTGATCTTTCTGGGCATAGCCGCCGGGCTGGGCCTCGTGTTCATTCTCGCCGCCTTCGTGCTGGCGCCGTCTGACCCCGATCCGGAAAAGGTCTCCACGTATGAATGCGGCTTCAACGCCTTTGACGACGCGCGCATGAAATTCGACGTGCGCTTCTATCTGGTGGCGATCCTGTTCATCATCTTCGACCTCGAAGTCGCCTTCCTGTTCCCCTGGCTGTTCCCGATCTTTGACGGCAGCGTCGCGGCCTTCTGGTCGATGATGGTCTTCCTGGGGGTTCTCACGGTGGGCTTTCTTTATGAATGGCGCAAAGGCGCGCTGGACTGGGAGTAGGGCACATGTCTGACCTGATTGTTCCGGCGGGCTCCGCCGCTACGGCCAAGACGCCGCATTACGACCCGAAGAAGCATGACCCGTTCTTTGACGGCGTCAGCGATGCGCTGGCGGACAAGGGCTTCCTTGTCGCTGCGGCGGACGACCTGATCACCTGGGCGCGCACCGGTTCGCTGATGTGGATGACCTTTGGTCTCGCCTGTTGCGCGGTGGAGATGATGCAAGCCTCCATGCCGCGCTATGACGTCGAGCGTCTGGGCGCCGCGCCGCGCGGTTCGCCCCGTCAGTCCGACGTGATGATCGTGGCGGGCACGCTGACCAACAAGATGGCTCCGGCCCTGCGCAAGGTCTACGACCAGATGCCCGAGCCGCGCTACGTGATCTCGATGGGCAGCTGCGCCAATGGCGGCGGCTATTACCATTATTCGTATTCGGTGGTGCGCGGTTGTGACCGGATCGTTCCGATCGACATTTATGTGCCGGGCTGCCCGCCGACCGCAGAGGCGCTGGTGTACGGCATCCTGCAGCTTCAGAAGAAAATTCGCCGCGAAGGCTCGATCGAGCGCTAAGGCGCCCGTTTAGGAGACGCTCTTATGAGCATGACCGAAACGATGACTGAACTGGGCGCCCATCTTTCGGCGGCGCTGAGCGACGATGTCCGTAGTGTGGACGTCGCCCATGAGGAGCTGACGCTGACCATTCACCGCGACCGCGTGGTGAAGGTGCTGAGGTTTCTGCGCGATGACGCCCTGTGCCGCTTCACCACCCTGATCGACATCTGCGGCGTGGACTGGCCGTCCCGCTCTGACCGGTTCGATGTGGTCTATCATCTTCTGAGCATGCATCTGAACCAGCGGATTCGCGTGGTTCTGAGCACGGATGAGGATACGCCCGTCAATTCCGTCGTGGAGCTGTTCCCGGCGGCGAACTGGTTCGAGCGCGAAGCCTTCGACATGTACGGCATCCTGTTCGATCACCATCCCGATCTGCGTCGGATACTGACCGATTATGGTTTCCACGGTCACCCGCTGCGCAAGGACTTCCCGCTCTCGGGCTTCAACCAGGTGGTCTACGACGACGAGCAGAAGCGCGTGGTCTATGAGCCGGTCGAGCTGGTGCAGGAATACCGCGACTTTGATTTTCTCAGCCCCTGGGAAGGCGCGAAATACGTGCTTCCGGGTGACGAGAAGGCCGGCGGGGAGGGCGCTTGATGTCTCAACCTGTACAGGGGCGCTGTCTTTGCGGGGCCTGCACCTTCTCCGTCACGCTGCGTGACGAGAATGTGGATGCGTGCCATTGCGGACAGTGCCGGACCTGGGCTGCCGGGCCCTTCATGGATGTGATGGCGCTGTCGGCCCCGGTCTTTGACGATCAGGACGCTGTGGGCGTCTACCGTTCTTCGGAGTGGGGCGAGCGCCTGTTCTGCAAGACGTGCGGCTCTGCGCTCGCCTGGCGGTTTGCGGACGATCACGACAAGATCGCCATTTCCGCCTTCGCCGTGCCGCTGAGTGATGCTGCGACCTTCCGTTCGGAAGTCTTCATCGATGCAAAACCGCGTTTTTATGACTTCGCACAGGACACCAAGAAGATGACTGGCGAAGAATTGATGGCGGCCATGGCGCCGCAGGGGAACGCCTGACATGGCTGAAACCGATATCCGCAATTTCACGATCAATTTCGGCCCTGTGCACCCCGCCGCTCACGGCGTGCTGCGCATGGTGCTGGAGCTGGATGGCGAAGTCGTCGAGCGCGTTGACCCGCATATCGGCCTTCTGCACCGCGGCACCGAGAAGCTGCTGGAGCACAAGACCTATCTTCAGGGCATCGGCTATTTCGACCGCCTCGATTACGTCGCGCCGATGAATCAGGAGCACGCCTTCTGCCTGGCCATCGAGAAGCTCGCGGGCATTCCCGTGCCCAAGCGCGCCTCCTATGTGCGCGTGCTCTACTCCGAAATCGGCCGCATCCTGAACCATCTGCTGAACGTCACCACCCAGGCGATGGACGTGGGCGCGCTGACCCCGCCGCTGTGGGGCTTTGAAGAGCGCGAAAAGCTCATGGGCTTCTATGAGCGCGCGTCCGGCGCCCGCCTGCACGCCCACTATTTCCGCCCGGGCGGGGTGCACCAGGATCTGCCGCAAGAGCTGATCGACGACATCGTCGCCTGGTGTGAGCAGTTCCCGCAGCACGTGGACGATCTTGAGACCCTTCTGACCGAGAACCGCATCTTCAAGGCGCGGAACGTCGATATCGGCGTCGTGTCCAAGCAGGAAGCGCTTGAGTGGGGATTCTCCGGCGTCATGGTGCGCGGTTCGGGCCTTGCCTGGGACCTGCGCCGCTCCCAGCCCTATGAGGTCTATGACGAGCTCGAATTCCAGATTCCGCTGGGCAAGAACGGCGACAATTACGATCGCTATCTGTGCCGCATGGAAGAGATGCGCGAGTCCGTGAAGATCATGAAGCAGTGCTGTGACTGGCTCTCCCGCGAGGAGAACCAGGGCGATGTGCTGCCGGTGGACACCAAGTTCGCGCCACCGCGCCGCGCCGAGATGAAGCGCTCCATGGAAGCGCTGATCCAGCACTTCAAGCTCTACACCGAGGGCGTTCATGTGCCCGAAGGTCAGTATTACGCCGCCGTGGAAGCGCCCAAGGGCGAGTTCGGCGTCTACCTGATCGGCGACGGCACCAACAAACCCTATCGCCTGAAGATCCGTGCGCCGGGTTTCCCGCACCTTCAGGCCATGGATCATCTGAACAAGGGCCACATGCTTGCGGACGTGTCCGCAATTCTGGGCTCGCTCGACATCGTGTTCGGGGAGATTGACCGATGAGCGCGCGTCGCATCGCCGCCGAGCAACCCGAAAGCTTCGCCTTCAACGAGAAGAGCGAAGCCAAGGTCAAATTCTGGCTCGCCAAATATCCTGAAGAGCGCAAGGCGTCAGCGGTGATCCCGCTGCTGTGGATTGCGCAGAAGCAGGACAACTGGGTGTCCGAACCCGCCATGCGCGAGATCGCGGCCCGCTGCGGCATGCCGTATATCCGCGTGTACGAGGTCGCGACCTTCTACACGATGTTCAACCTCGAGCAGACCGGCAAACACCTGATCCAGGTGTGCGGCACGACCCCGTGCTGGCTGCGCGGCGCGGACGACCTCAAAGCGGTGTGCGAGAAGAAGATCGGCAAGAAGGGCCGCGAGCATGTGTCGTCTGACGGCATGCTGGCCTGGGAAGAAGTCGAGTGCCTGGGCGCCTGCGCCAATGCGCCGATGGTCCAGATCTCCAACACTGAGGGCGACCTCTATTACGAAGATCTGACCGCTGAAGCGCTTGAGCAGATGCTCGACGATCTGCGCGCCGGCAAGGAGGTCAAGGCAGGACCGATCTCGGGCCGCTCCTGCTCCGAACCGACCCAGGCGACGGTGAAGACGCTGGTCGATGAGAGCCTCTATGACGGCTCTCGCGCCAAGAAGATCAAGCTGCCCAACACCAAGGGCGCCGAGAAAGCCGAAGCTCCGAAAGCCGAACCGGCCAAGCCGCAGGAAAAGGCCGCCGAAACCAAGGCCAAGCCCAAGGCGAAGGCGAAATCCACGGCTCCGAAAGACGTCGCTGCGGACGCTGGCGCGGGCAAGAAGCCGGCGCTTCTGAAAAAGCCCAAGGGCGAAGCCGATGATCTGAAGAAGCTGTCCGGTCTCGGTCCGAAACTGGAAGCCTCGCTTAACGAAATCGGCGTGTATCATTACGGCCAGATCGCAAGCTGGTCGGCTGAAGAATCGGCCTGGGTCGATGCGGCGCTGAAGCTGCGCGGCCGGATCGAGCGCGACAACTGGATCGACCAGGCCAAAGACCTGGCCGGCAAGGCGGAAGGGTAAATCATGACCCAGCTTCTGCAGGACAAGGACCGGATCTTCACCAATCTCTATGGCCGCCATGACTGGCGCCTTGAGGGGGCGAAGCAACGCGGTCACTGGAACGCCACCAAGGAGATCCTTGAGCAGGGCCGTGACTGGATCATCGACGAGATGAAGAAGTCCGGTCTGCGTGGCCGGGGCGGCGCCGGCTTCCCGACCGGCCTGAAATGGTCGTTCATGCCCAAGGAAGTGGGGGCGCGCCCGCACTACCTCGTAGTGAACGCTGACGAATCCGAACCGGGCACCTGCAAGGACCGGGAGATCATGCGCAATGATCCCCAGACCCTGATCGAGGGTTGCCTTATCGCGTCCTTCGCGATGCAGGCGCATGCTTGCTACATCTATATCCGCGGTGAATATCAGTTCGAGCTGGGCCGGATGGAAGCCGCTATCAAGGAGGCGTATGACGCCAAGCTGATCGGCAAGGACAACATCCACGGTTGGGATTTCGATCTCTACATCCACCACGGCGCCGGCGCTTACATTTGCGGCGAGGAAACTGCGCTGCTGGAAAGCCTGGAAGGCAAGAAGGGCCAGCCGCGCCTGAAGCCGCCTTTCCCGGCGAATGCGGGCCTTTATGGTGCGCCGACCACCGTGAACAACGTGGAATCCATCGCCGTTGCGCCCACCATTCTGCGCCGGGGCGCGGACTGGTTTGCGGGATTTGGCCGCGAGGGCAATGCCGGCACCAAGGTCTTCTCGATCTCCGGCCATGTGAACGCGCCCTGTAACGTCGAAGAGGTGATGAGCATCCCGCTCAAGACCCTGATCGAGACCCATTGCGGCGGCGTGCGCGGCGGCTGGGACAATCTCAAGGCGGTCATTCCGGGCGGCTCGTCCGTGCCGCTGCTGCCCAAGGAAATCTGCGACGATGTCCTGATGGATTTTGACGCCCTGAAGGAGCACCGCTCGGGCCTTGGCACCGCCGCGGTGATCGTGATGGACAAGTCCACCGACCTCGTCAAAGCGATCGCGCGCATCTCGTACTTCTACAAGCACGAGAGCTGTGGCCAGTGCACGCCGTGCCGCGAAGGCACCGGCTGGATGTGGCGCGTGCTCGACCGCATGTCCCGCGGCGAAGCGGAGACGAGCGAGATCGACGATCTTCTCGATGTGGCCGGCCAGGTGGAAGGCCACACCATCTGCGCGCTCGGCGATGCGGCGGCCTGGCCTGTTCAGGGCCTGATCCGTCACTTCCGCGGCGAGATCGAGGATCGGATCAACAACTACCGCGCCGGCAAGCCGGTGTTCGTGCCCCAGGCTGCGGAGTAGGAACCAGACATGTCTGATAATCTGCGCACCATCGTGATCGACGGCGAGGAAGTCACCGTCCCGAACGATTACAACCTGCTGCAGGCGTCTGAAGCGGCGGGCCGGGAAATTCCGCGCTTCTGCTATCACGAGCGCCTGTCGGTGGCGGGCAATTGCCGCATGTGCCTGGTGGAGCTGGTGGGCGCGCCCAAGCCGGTCGCCTCCTGCGCTTTCCTGGTGCGCGACATGCGCGGCGGGCCGAATGGCGAGCCGCCGCAAATGCGCACGCTCAGCCCGCTGGTCAAGAAGGCGCGCGAAGGGGTGATGGAGTTCCTCCTGATCAACCACCCGCTCGACTGCCCGATCTGTGACCAGGGCGGTGAATGCGACCTTCAGGACCAGTCGCTGGCCTATGGTCGTTCGGGGTCCCGCTTTGACGAGAACAAGCGCGCGGTTGAAGAAAAATACATGGGTCCGCTGATCAAGACGGAGATGACCCGCTGCATCCAGTGCACGCGCTGCGTCCGTTTCTCCACCGAGATCGCGGGCGTGCCTGAGCTGGGCGCGATCGGCCGTGGCGAGAACATGGAGATCACCACCTATCTGGAGCAGTCCATGACGTCCGAGCTGTCGGGCAATGTCATTGATCTGTGCCCGGTGGGCGCGCTGACCTCTCGCCCCTACGCCTTCAACGCGCGTCCGTGGGAGCTGACCAAGACCGAGACCATCGACGTGATGGACGCGCTTGGCTCGAACATCCGCGTCGACAGCCGCGGCGGCGCCGTGCTGCGCATCATGCCGCGCCTGCATGACGACGTGAACGAGGAATGGATTTCCGACAAATCCCGCTTTGTGTGGGACGGGCTTGGCCGCCAGCGTCTGGATCGCCCGTTCGCCAAGAAGGACGGCAAGCTCGCCCCGATTTCCTGGGATGACGCGCTGACCATCGCCGAAGAGAAGCTCTCAGGCGATGCGTCGAGGATCGGCGTGATCGCAGGCGACATGAATGATGTCGAGGGCCTGTACGCCGCGAAGAACCTCTTTGATGCGCTCGGGGTCAAATCCCTCGATGCACGTCAGGACGGGTCGAAACTGGGCGCGGGTCCGCGCGAGAGCTATCTGTTCAACTCCACCATCAAGGGGATTGATCAGGCTGACGCCATTCTGATCGTCGGCGCCAATCCGCGCGTGGAAGCGGCCGTGATGAACGCCCGCATCCGTCAGCGCTGGCTGACCGGCAAGTGCGAGATCGGCGTCATCGGCGAGGCCCATGACCTGACCTATGATTATGCGCATGTGGGTGAGGGCGCTGCGGACCTCGCAGGCCTCAGCAGCAAGCGCTCGGGCTTCATCAAGACCCTCAAGGACGCCGAGCGTCCGATGATCATCCTCGGCGCTGGCGCACTGGCCCGTGAAGACGGTCTGCAGGTGCTGCGGGCTGCTGGTGAGCTCGCTGACAAGATCGGCGCGGTGAAAGAAGGCTGGAACGGCTTCAACGTGCTGCACACGGCGGCGAGCCGCGTTGGCGCGCTCGATCTGGGCTTCATCCCGGGTGAAGGCGGTCGCGATACGGCCGCCATCCTCGACGGCGCGTCTTCGGGCGAGGTTGAAACCGTCGTGCTTCTGGGCGCGGACGAGATCGACACGGCCAGGCTGGGCTCCGCCTTCGTCATTTATGTGGGCCATCACGGCGACAAGGGTGCGCAACGCGCGGACCTGATCCTGCCGTCCGCCGCCTATACCGAGAAGCCGGGCCTGTATGTGAACACCGAGGGCCGGGTGCAGATGGCCGAACGCGCCGTCTTCCCCAAAGGCGAAGCCAAAGAGGATTGGGCCATCTTCCGCGCCCTGTCCGCCCGCCTCGGCAAGACGCTGCCCTATGACAGCCTGAACGCGTTGCGCGCCAAGCTGATCGCGGATCATGAGATCCTCGGTCAGATCGACCATGCGCCGGGCGCGCTCTCTGCAGGCGAATTCAAACCGGCCGAGCTGGGTGAAGCGGGCGACGTGTCCGATGCGCCGTTCAGGAGCCCGGTGGAAGACTTCTACTTTACCAATCCGATCGCGCGGGCGTCCAAGACCATGGCTGAGTGTTCAGCCGCGGCGGCCGCTGCGCGTCAAACCCTGCAAGCGGCGGAGTAGGGCTCATGTACGATTTCGTCACCCAATGGGGACCGCTCTGGGGCACGCTGGCGTCCGTCGGCCAGATCCTGGGCTTCATGGTCGTCCTGCTGCTTTCGCTGGCCTTCCTGCTCTTGATGGACCGCAAGGTCTGGGCGGCGGTTCAGATGCGCAAGGGCCCGAACACGGTCGGCGCCTTCGGTCTGCTGCAGTCCTTCGCCGACTTCATCAAGTTCGTGCTCAAGGAAATCATCGTTCCGGCCGGCGCGGACCGTCCGCTGTTCATCCTCGCGCCGCTGATGACTTTGGTCTTCGCCTTCATCACCTGGGCCGTGATTCCCGTGGCGCCGGGCTGGGTCATCTCCGACCTCAATGTCGGCATCCTGTATATCTTCGCGATCAGCTCGCTCGGCGTGTACGGCATCATCATCGGCGGCTGGGCGTCCAACTCGAAATATCCGTTCCTCGGCGCTTTGCGCTCGGCGGCCCAGATGGTCTCCTATGAGGTGTCCATCGGTTTCGTGCTCGTCACCATCCTTCTGATGGTGGGCAGCATGAACCTGTCCGACATTGTTGAGGCGCAGGCGGGCGGCTTCTGGAACTGGCACGTGCTGTCGTTTGACATGCTGCCCTGGCCGACCTTCGTGATCACCGTGCCGATGTTCGTGATCTTCTTCATCTCGGCGCTGGCGGAGACCAACCGTCCGCCGTTCGACCTTCCCGAAGCGGAATCCGAGCTGGTGGCCGGCTATCAGGTGGAATACTCCTCCACTCCGTACCTGCTGTTCATGATCGGCGAATATCTCAACATCGTCCTGATGTGCGCCCTGATGACCGTCCTGTTCATGGGCGGCTGGCATGCGCCGTTCGATTTCGCGCCCTTCACCTGGGTACCGCCGGTGTTCTGGTTCGCCATCAAGGTCGTGCTGTTCTTCTTCATGTTCGCCATGGTCAAGGCGCTGGTGCCCCGGTACCGCTATGACCAGCTGATGCGTCTGGGCTGGAAGATCTTCCTGCCGACCTCGCTGGCCGCCGTCGCCGTGATGGGCGCCATCGTCGTCTACTCGAACGCTGCTTAAGGGGCTTAGGATCTGACATGAGCCGGATTGCACAAACCCTGCGCGGCGCCGCCCTGATGGATTTCTGGGGCGCGTTCGCACTCGGCATGCGGTACTTCTTCCGCAAGAAGCCGACCATCAACTATCCCTTTGAAAAGGGACGCCTGAGCCCGCGCTTTCGCGGCCAGCACGCTCTGCGTCGTTACGCCAATGGCGAAGAGCGCTGCATCGCCTGCAAGCTGTGCGAAGCGATCTGCCCGGCCCAGGCCATCACCATCGAGGCCGAACCTCGCGCTGACGGCTCCCGCCGCACCACGCGTTACGACATCGATATGACCAAGTGCATCTATTGCGGGTACTGCCAGGAGGCATGCCCTGTGGATGCAATCGTTGAGGGCCCGAACTTCGAGTTCGCCACCGAAACCCGTGAAGAGCTGTACTACGACAAGGCCAAGCTCCTCGATAACGGCGACCGTTGGGAACGTGAAATCGCTCGGAACCTCGAACTCGACGCGCGCTATCGCTAACGCTATTACGGCGCGCGACTCCATATCGGGGCTGGGGATTCTCTCCAGTTCCACTTGATCTCAGTCCGGCGAGCCTCGCTCGTCGCCCGCAAGGGGGGCAACAGTGCTGTCAGCAGCGGCCTTCTACATTCTTTCAGCGACCGCGGTGCTTTCCGCCTTGATGGTGGTGATCGCCAAAAACCCGGTTCGGGCGGTCCTGTTCCTGATCCTCGCCTTCTTCTCGGCGGCGGGGCTGTTCGTCCTTCTCGGGGCCGAGTTCCTGGCGATGATCCTGGTCATTGTCTATGTGGGCGCGGTTGCGGTGCTCTTCCTGTTCGTGGTGATGATGCTCGACATCGACTTCGCCCAGCTCAAGGAAGGCTTCATCTCTCATGCGCCGCTCGGCGGTGTGGTGGCGCTTGCGCTCGCCGGCATCCTTGCGATGACCGGGCTGAGCTGGGTCAGCGCTGACAGCGCGTCCGCCGCGCTTCAATCGCCGACGCCGGAGGACATGACCAATGTCGCTGCGCTCGGCGCGCTCATCTACGACCGTTACGTCCTGTTCTTCCAGATTGCGGGCCTCGTGCTGCTCGTCGCCATGATCGGCGCGATCGTTCTGACCCTGCGTCATCGCGATGGCGTCAAGCGTCAGGACATGCACGCCCAGGTGAACCGCAAGCGCGAAGACTCCGTTGAAATCGTCGACATCAAGAGCGGCGAGGGGATTGGCTGATGCTTGAAATCGGATTGGGTCACTACCTCGCCCTGGCGGCGATCCTGTTCACCATCGGGGTGTTCGGGATCTTCGTGAACCGCAAGAACGTCATCATCCTCCTGATGTCGATCGAGCTCATCCTGTTGTCGGTGAACATCAACATGGTCGCCTTCTCCGCTCATCTCGGAGACCTCACCGGCCAGGTGTTCGCCATGTTCATCCTGACCGTCGCCGCCGCCGAGGCCGCGGTCGGTCTCGCCATCCTCGTCGTCTTCTTCCGCAACCGCGGCGACATCGCGGTTGACGACGTCAACCTGATGAAGGGCTAACGCACGGTCATGGCTTATATCGTCGTCTTCGCCCCGCTTCTGGCCGCTGCGATCGCCGGTCTGCTGCAAAAGCAGATCGGGGACCGTTTGGCCCAGATCATCACCACCGGCGCCACCATCGCTGCGGCCCTGTGCTCCATCGCGCTTTTCTTTGACGTCGCGATGGGCGGCAACGCCCGCACCATCGAGCTGGCGCAATGGATGGCGGTTGGCAATTTCGAGATCAACTGGGCGATCCGCCTGGACACCCTGTCGACCGTCATGCTGGTCGTGATCACCTCGGTGTCCTCGCTGGTGCATGTCTATTCGTGGGGCTACATGTCCCATGATCCGCACCGCGCGCGATTCTTCTCCTATCTGTCGCTGTTCACCTTCGCCATGCTGTCGCTGGTGACCGCGGACAACTTCATCCAGATGTTCTTTGGCTGGGAAGGCGTGGGTCTCGCCTCCTATCTGCTGATCGGTTTCTGGTATCAGAAGGACAGCGCCACCAGCGCCGCCATCAAGGCGTTCGTCACCAACCGGGTTGGCGATTTCGGCCTCGCGCTCGGCATCATGGCGATCTATCTGGTCTTCGGTTCGCTGCAGTTCGACGTCGTTTTCGCCCAGGTTCCGGCCATGGCGGAAGAGACGATCGCCTTCTTCGGCATCAATTTCAAAGTGCTCGAGCTGATCGGCTTCCTGCTGTTCATCGGCGCCATGGGCAAATCGGCCCAGTTCTTCCTGCACGTCTGGCTGCCGGACGCGATGGAAGGCCCCACGCCTGTGTCCGCGCTGATCCACGCCGCCACCATGGTGACGGCTGGCGTGTTCCTGGTCTGTCGCGCGCACGCCATTTTCGAGCTTGCGCCGAACACCTCCGCCTTCATCACCTTCATTGGCGCGACAACGGCTCTGTTCGCCGCGACCGTGGGACTGGCGCAGAACGACATCAAGCGCGTGATCGCGTATTCGACCTGTTCGCAGCTGGGCTACATGTTCTTCGCGGCGGGCCTGGGCCTCTATTCCGCGGCCATGTTCCACCTGTTCACGCACGCCTTCTTCAAGGCGTTGCTCTTCCTCGGCGCCGGCTCGGTCATTCACGGCCTGCACGACGAGCAGGACATGCGCAATATGGGCGGCATCTACAAGCTGCTGCCGATCACCTGGATCATGATGATCATCGGCACGCTGGCGCTGACAGGTGTGGGCATTCCGCTGCTGGGCATCGGCTTTGCGGGCTTCTACTCGAAGGACATGATCATCGAGGAAGCCTTCATGATGGGCCAGGACGGCGTCGCCTTCGGCATGTTCGCCTTCTGGATCGGCGTCATCGCCGCCGGCCTGACCAGCTTCTATTCCTGGCGTCTGATCTTCATGACCTTCCACGGCAAGCACCGGGGCGAGCCTGAAGTGCTCAAGCACGCCCATGAAAGCGGCCCGGTCATGCTGATCCCGCTGCTGGTCCTTGCGATCGGCGCCCTGTTCGCCGGCGCGGCCTTCAAGTCCGATTTCGTGGGCAAGGGCGCTCTGACCTTCTGGGAAGAGAGCCTGCCGGCGGGTCCGTACGCTGTGGGCAATTACGGTCATCTGGTCGAGGATTACGCCCAGAGCCATGCATCCGATCACGGGGTCGAGCTGAGCGAAGCGGAAGCCGCATCGCTGGAAGCGGCCATGTCCGAGGATGAGGCTCAGGCGGCTCAGGAGCATGCGGTCGAAGCCGCTGACGCTCATGGCGACAGCCATGCCGCCGCCGGCGCTGATGATCATGGCGAAGGCGCTGAGGGTGAGCATCATGGCCACCATCCGCCGACCTGGGTGCTGTTCAGCCCGTTCGTGGTGACGCTGCTCGGTTTCGTTCTGGCTTGGTACTTCTACATGGCCAATCCCGAACTGCCGCGCCGGATCGCCGCAAACAATGGTCCGCTGCACCGCTTCCTGTCCAACAAGTGGTATTTCGACGAGCTCTATAACGCCACTTTCGTGCGTGCGACGCGCGTGCTCGGCGATGTGTTCTGGAAGTTCGGCGACCAGAAGATCATCGACGGGCTGGGTCCGAACGGCATCGCCGCCACGGCGATGTCCTCGGCCCGCCGTATCGCCAAGCTGCAGAGCGGCTATCTCTATCACTATGCATTCGTGATGCTCATCGGGGTCCTTGTCCTGGCCCTGTGGCTGATCGCTGGCGCTGGAGCGTAGGGTCTCATGCTGGGTCAACTTCCCATCCTCTCCGCCATCACTTTCCTGCCGGCCCTCGGGGCGGTCGCGATCCTCTTGCTGCGCGCCCTGATGCGTAGCGAGGAGCGCGCAGTGCTGGACCGGAACGCCAAGGGCATCGCGCTGTTCGTGACGCTCTTTGTCTTCGCCCTGTCGCTTCTGATGCTGGTGGAATTCGACGCCGGTCAGGCCGGTTTCCAGTTTGTCGAAAGCCTGCCCTGGCTGCCGGCGCTCGGCATTTCCTACAAGATGGGCGTGGACGGCATTTCGGTGCTGTTCGTGGTGCTGACGGCGTTCCTCCTGCCGATCTGCATCCTGTCGAGCTGGAAGCTGGACAAGCGCGTCGCCGATTACATGGCCGCCTTCCTGCTGCTGGAAACGCTGGTTATCGGCGTGTTCTGCGCGCTCGACATGTTCCTGTTCTACATCTTCTTCGAAGGCTCGCTGATCCCGATGTTCCTGATCATCGGCGTCTGGGGCGGTCAGAACCGGATCTATGCGGCGTTCAAGTTCTTCCTCTACACCTTCCTCGGCTCGGTGCTGATGCTGGCCGCGATGATCGTGATGTTCACCCAGGTGGGCACCACAGATATCGAGGTGCTGCTGGCGCATCCCTTCGCGCGTGACCTGCAGACCTGGCTGTGGCTGGCCTTCTTCGCCTCCTTCGCGGTGAAGATGCCCATGTGGCCGGTGCACACCTGGCTGCCGGACGCCCACGTGCAGGCGCCCACGGCGGGCTCCGTGATCCTCGCGGGCATCCTGCTGAAGCTTGGCGGTTACGGTTTCCTGCGCTTCTCGATCCCGATGTTCCCCAACGCCAGCGAGTTCTTCGCGCCGATGGTGTTCATCCTGTCGATCATCGCGATCGTGGTCACCTCGCTGATCGCGTTCCGCCAGACCGACATCAAGAAGCTGATCGCCTATTCCTCTGTCGCGCACATGGGTTTTGTGACCCTGGGCATCTTCACGATGACCGAGCTTGGCGTTCAGGGCGCGATCTTCCAGATGCTCAGCCACGGCGTCATCTCCGCTGCGCTCTTCCTGTGCATCGGCGTGATCTATGACCGTTTCCACACCCGCGAGATCTCCTTCTATGGCGGTCTGGTGCACAAGATGCCGGTCTATGCTGCGGTCTTCGGCCTGTTCGCCATGGCCAATGTGGGCCTGCCGGGCACGTCGGGCTTCATCGGCGAGATCATGACCATGACGGGCGCCTTCCAGGTGGACCCCCGCGTCGCAGCCGGCGCAGCGCTCGGCGTGATCTTCTCGGCGGTCTACATGCTGGTCGCCTACAAGAAGGTCGTGTTCGGCGTGGTCACCAATCCCAAGCTTGAAGCCGCCACCGATCTGAATGCCCGTGAATGGATCAATCTGGGCGTTCTGGCGGTTCTGGCGGTGTATTTCGGTTTCTTCTCGACGCCGATCACCGACACCACCCGCGCTTCCGTGGACCAACTTATTCAGCACTACCAGTCCGCGCAGACGGTGGAGGCGCCCGCCGCCGACGCCGCTCCGGCTGAAACCGCTGCGCACTAGCAAGGACAGGACATGACTGTTTCGACGCTGCTCGCTGACCTTCAATTGCTGACGCCGGAGCTGGTGCTCGCCGTCGGCGCGATGGCGCTTCTGCTGATCGGGGTCTACACCAAGGGTGAAGAGAAGGCCGCACAACGCATCATGACGCTGGCGACGGCGCTGCTGATCCTTGCCGCTGGCCTGTCGGTCTGGATGGCGCAAGGGCCGGGCGGAACCGCCTTCCACGGCGCCTTCGTGCTCGACTCCTTCGCCATGTACGCCAAGACGGCGGTCTATCTCGCCGGTGCGGTCGCGCTTGTGCTTGCCGGACATTACCTGCGCACCGAACAGCTCGCGCGATTTGAATTCCCGGTCCTTGTGACGCTCGCCGTGCTCGGCATGAGCTTCATGGTCTCGGCGAACGATCTCATCACCCTCTATCTGGGTCTTGAGCTGCAATCACTGGCGCTGTACGTCCTCGCCGCCTTCAACCGCGACTCCCTGCGAGCGTCCGAGGCCGGCCTGAAATACTTCGTGCTGGGTGCGCTCAGCTCGGGTCTGCTGCTGTACGGCTCTTCGCTGGTCTATGGTTTCTCGGGCTCCACGAGCTTTGACGCCATTGCGGTCGCTGCTGCCGAGGGCTCCCAGAATCTGGGCTTGCTGTTCGGTCTGGTGTTCGTGGTCGCCGGCCTTGCCTTCAAGGTGTCCGCCGCGCCGTTCCACATGTGGACCCCGGACGTCTATGAGGGCGCGCCAACCCCGGTCGCGGCCTTCTTCGCCACCGCGCCGAAGCTCGCCGCCATGGTGCTGCTGGCTCGCGTTCTGATGGAGCCTTTCGGCCCGATGACCGAACAATGGCAGCAGGTCACCATGGTGATGGCGGTGCTGTCGATGGCGTTCGGCTCCTTCGGCGCGCTGATGCAATCGAACATCAAGCGCCTGATGGGCTACTCCTCCATCGGCAATATGGGCTATGTGCTGGTCGGCCTGTCCGCCGGCACCGCGCTTGGCCTGTGGTCGGTGCTGTTCTACATGACGCTCTATGTGATCGGCGTCGCCGGCGCGTTCGCCGTCATCCTGTCCATGCGTCGTTCCGAAGGCATGGTCGAACGGATCGAGGACCTTTCGGGCCTCTCCCAGACCCGTCCGGCGCTCGCCTGGTCCATGACCGCGCTGATGTTCTCCATTGGCGGCATGCCCTTCATGATCGGCTTCTTCGGCAAACTCTTCGTGTTCTACGCCGCCGTGCAGGCGGGCCTGATCTGGCTCGTCATCCTGGCGGTGATCTTCTCCACCATCTCGATCGCGTACTATCTGCGCGTCATCAAGGTGATCTGGTTTGATGAGCCGACCGGCGATTTCCTGCCGGCCCCGACCGGGGCGGCCATCATCTCGCGTCTCGCCGCTCTGATCGCGGTGTCCATGCCGGTGGTGGGCATCATCATCGCCCTCGTGGTGAACGCCGGGGCGGGCATTGGCGGCTAATCAGCCTGATCTGCCCATTGCCTATTACGAGACGCTGGACTCCACCAATGAGGAGGCCAAGCGTCAGGCTCTCGCGGGCGCAACCGGTCCCCAGTGGATCGTTGCGCGCCGCCAGAGCAGCGGGCGCGGCCGGCGCGGGCGTCCCTGGGCGTCCGAAACCGGAAATCTCTTCACCACCGGGCTCTACCGGCTTGATTGTGATCCGGCGCGCGCGGCGCAATTGTCTTTCGCCGCCGCACTGGCGGTTGGCGATGTGTGCGCCAGCGTCATCGATCCCGAACGGGTCCGTCTGAAATGGCCCAATGACGTTCTGGTCGGTGGGCGCAAGATCAGCGGCATCCTGCTCGAATCCGGCCAGCACGCGCATGGCGGCTTGTGGCTTGCAGTCGGGATCGGGATCAATCTCGCCCACCATCCTGAAGACTCAGAACGACCCGCAACGGATTTGAGCGCCCAGGGCGCTGACATCAGTGTCGAAACCGCGGCGAAGCGCTTGTCCCGACGGTTTGACCACTGGCTCAATCGCTGGGCCCAGGATGGTTTCACGCCGATCCGGGAAGCCTGGCTGTCCCGGGTTCATGGCCTGGGCGAGCGCTGTGTGGTCCGGCTCGATCACGAGACGCTGGAAGGCGTCTTCGCGGATCTCGGCCCGGACGGCTCGCTGCGTCTTGATTTGAAAGATGGCGGCCGGCGCTTTATCTCGGCGGGTGATGTGTTTTTTCCCGGCGCGCCGTCCTGACGCGCCGTCTTCAGGAGCCTTCCATGCTTCTCGCGATCGACTGCGGCAACACCAACACCCTGTTCGCGGTGCATGACGGCGCTGGCTGGCGCGCGCAATGGCGCACCGCCACCTATTCCACGCGCACAGCGGATGAGTATGCGGTCTGGCTGCAGCAATTGCTTCAACTCCAGGGGCTTAGTCTTGAGGACCTGAAGGGGTGCGTGATCTCCTCGGTGGTGCCGCAATCGCTGTTCAACCTGCGCAATCTGGCGCGTCGCTATATCGGCTCGGAGCCAGTCGTGGTGGGGGATGCGCATGTGGATTTGGGCGTGGGGGTGAACCTGCCGCGTCCGGAAGAGGCGGGTGCGGACCGTCTGGTGAACGCGCTTGGCGGCCGCGTCGTCTATGACGGCGCGATGATCATTGTGGACTCCGGGACCGCCACCACATTCGACGTTGTGTCGGCGGACGGCAATTTCGAAGGCGGCGTCATCGCCCCGGGGATCAACCTGTCGATGCAGGCGCTGCACCAGGCTGCAGCGCGCCTGCCGCGCATCGCTATCGAGAAACCTCAACGGGTTATGGGCAAGGATACGGTCGGCGCCATGCAGTCGGGTGTGTTCTGGGGCTATGTCGATCTCATTGATGGGCTTGTGACGCGGCTGAAAGCCGAGTACGGCCAACCCATGACTGTTATAGCAACCGGCGGCGTTGTCTCCCTGTTCGAGGGCGCAGCCCGGACGATCGACCATTACGACCCCGACCTGACCATGCGGGGCCTCCTGGAAATCTGGAAACGCAATGCGCCGCAAGGCGAGGGGATGCACGCAGAGTGACCCAGGACGACAACGCACTCTATTTCGTACCGCTGGGCGGTTCGGGCGAGATCGGCATGAATCTGAACCTTTACGGGTTCGGACCTGAAGAAGACCGCAAATGGATCATCGTCGATTGCGGCGTGACCTTTGGCGATCTGACCACGCCGGGCGTCGATATCATCACGCCGGATCCGCGCTTCATCGTTGAACGCAAGCACCAGCTCTTGGGCATTGTTCTGACCCACGCCCATGAAGACCATATGGGCGCAGTGGCGCATCTGTGGCGACAGCTTGAATGCCCGATCTACGCCACGCCCTTTACCGCCTGGCTGATGCGGGACCGGCTGGCCGAACACGGCTTGCTGGGCGAAGCGGAATTGCACGAGATCGGCCTGCATTCGCGGTTCGAGCTCGGCCCGTTCGACATGCAGCTGGTGACGCTGACCCACTCCATTCCCGAACCCAACGGCCTGATCATCCGCACCCCGGTCGGCACGGTCTTGCACACTGGCGACTGGAAGATCGATCCCGAGCCCCTGATCGGCAATTCCACCGATGTGGCCGCTCTGGAAGCGGCTGGTGAAGAGGGCGTGATGGCGATGGTGTGTGACAGCACCAATGTCTTCACCGAGGGCGAGTCCGGCTCTGAAGCCGATGTGCGCGACAATCTCATTGAACTCGTCGGACAACAGGAAGGCCGCGTCGCCATCGCCGCCTTCGCCTCCAATGTCGCCCGTCTCGAAACCGCGATCCGCGCCGGCGAAGCCAATGGCCGCCGTGTCTGCCTTGTCGGTCGATCCATGCACCGCATGACCCAGGCCGCGAAAGCGGTGGGCCTTCTGGCCGATTGCCAGCCTTTCATCGAGGAAGAGGAAATCGGCTATTTCCCGCCCGACAAGGTGCTGCTCCTGTGCACGGGTTCCCAGGGCGAGCCGCGTGCGGCGCTGTCGCGCATTGCTGAAGGCTCGCATCGCAATGTCACGCTCAACAAGGGTGACAGCGTGATTTTCTCATCCCGGATCATACCGGGCAATGAGCGCGGCATCTTTGACCTGATGAACCGGCTGGCCGAGCGAGGCGTGAAGATCATCACCGAGCGTGACGAGCATATTCACGTCTCCGGCCACCCGTGCCGCGACGAGCTGCGCCAGATGTACGCCTGGGCGAAGCCCAGGACCGCCATCCCGGTGCACGGCGAATATCGCCATCTGGTGGAACATGCCCAGCTGGCGCGCGACCTTCAGGTGCCCAACGCCATCGTCCCGCGCAATGGTTCGATCATCCGCATCACTCAGGACGGCGCGTCTATCGTGGATGAAGCCCCGGCGGGCCGCATGCATGTGGACGGCAATTTCCTGGTCGATGCGGATGCAGAGTCCATCAAGGAACGCCGCCGCATGGCCTATAACGGCCATCTGACCGTGGCGGCAGTGCTGGCCGATGGCAATCTGGTGTCTGAGATCGATGTGCGCGCCATGGGCGTGGCTTCGACCTATGAATACGATCTCGATGACTTCCTCGATGATCTGGCCGAAGCCGCCGAGGCTGCCTTCAAGCGTCTGGATCGCCGGGACCGGCGTGACCCGGCTGCGGTTGAGGAAGCCATTCGACGTGGCGTGCGTCGTGAAGCCAGTCGCATCTGGGGCAAGAAACCCCATGTGGAAGCCATTGTATTGACCGCCTGATCGGGGAGCCAGTGATGAAGCTTGGACGTTTGAACCATGTGGGCGTGGCGACGCCGGACGTTGAAGCGGCCGCCAAGGTCTATGCTGACCTGTATGGCGTCACCGATCGGACCGAGGCCAAGGATTTCCCGAATCTGGGCGTTCGCGTGGTCTTCGTGACGCTGCCGAACATGCAGATTGAGCTGATCGAGCCTCTGGGCGATCAGAGCCCGATCCACAAGTTTCTCGAGAAAAACCCCAAGGGCGGCCAGCACCATATGTGTTTCGAGGTCGCTGACATCATCAAGGCCCGCGACGCCATGGTGGAGCGCGGCGCGAGCGTGCTGGGCACGGGCGAACCCTATATCGGCGCCCATGGCGTACCGGTGATCTTCGTCCATCCCAAGGATACGGGCGGGGTGCTGGTTGAGCTGATGCAGGACCCGGCGCTTTACGAAGGTGAGGGCGGTCATTGAGACGGATCGCCGAATACGCCCTCCTGGGCTTCGTCTTCGTGATCTGGATCGCCCAGGGCTTCCTGCCCGACCGTGGCGTCGGGATCGTGACGGGCGTTGTTATCTATCTCATTTCCTGGTGGATGCTGTTTCTCGGCTCGCTGCCGCTTCAGGTGCGCGGACAGTTCGAGGATGGCGAGATCGTTGAAGGCTCTGAGCCGGGCGCGCCGGTGTCACCCCGCATCAAGGAGAAGATGTGGCTCGCCGCCGTTCTCGCAGCCGGGGTCTGGCTGGTGCTGTTCTGCATCCTGGAGTTCGGGCTGATCAGTCTGGATGCTCTGCCTTGGGGGCCGCAATTCGTCGAGTACGAATAGGTTCAGCTTTCATCCGTATCCTGCTTGGACATTCTGGCGTGCTCCCAGCTCATCAACAGGACGCCGGCAAAGACCACGGCGAAGCCTGCGAGATGGATCCAGCGGAACGCTTCACCCAGCAGAATGTAGGACAGGACCAGCGCCGAGACGGGCATGACGCCCATGAAGGCGGCCGCCGTTGAGCCCTCGGCTTTCTGAACGCCCGCGTACCAGAGCCAGCTGCCAAGGGCGAGCGTACCCACGCCATACCAGATCAATGCGGTCCACACCCCGGCGTCAAAATCCTGCGGCGTGAAGTTCGGCCATTGCCAGATTGCGAGCGGGATGAAGAGCGGGATGGAGAGGGCGGAGGCGAGAAACGTCACCAGCAGCGGATCGATGGACCGGGTCAGGGTCTTGCCCACCAGCGTGTAGGTGCTTTCACAGCACACGGCCGCAAATACCAGAGCGCCGCCCAGAAGCGCGCCTTCTGTCTCGTTCAGTGAGGCGCCGAGCTGCAGGATCAGGACGCCCAGAACGGCGAGGGCGATGGCGCTCAGCTTCCGCCAGCTGGCCTGGTCGCCCAGAAACAGCATGGAGGCGGCTGCGGTGACGGCGGGCGTCGTGCTCATCACGATGGCGCCCGTAACACCTGAGGCGAGGCGCATGCCGTAGAGCATGAAGGCGGAGAATCCGACCATGCCGAAAACCGCGATCAGACCGATGCGGACCCAGTCTCCGCGACTGATCTTGTAGATTTCCTCGCGCTTGAACCAGGCGGCGGGCGCCAGAAACAACGCGCCGAGCCCGACCCGGAAGAGTGAGGCGATGAAGACCGGCGCCGCCTGGGTGACGATCTTGCTGACCGGCGTCGCCGAGCCGAACATCGCCATGCCGGTGAAGAGCCGGCCAATTGTCAGCCCGTTTGCTGTCGAGGAGGAGGCGGGTGTCTCAGGGCCTTCGCTCATGAGCGGGTCTCTTTGCCGGACGCCATGTGAGTTCACCCGCACGGGACGCGCAGGGATGGCTTGTTCTTAGGCAACGCTAAGTCTAATCGTGGGGTTCCGCAGTTTTTCATTCACGCCGGATTCTTCCCCATGCGCCTGTCCCGCTATTTCCTGCCCGTCCTGAAGGAAACCCCGTCTGACGCGCAGATCGTCTCTCACCAGCTCATGTTGCGCGCCGGCATGATCCGCCAGGAAGCGGCGGGGATTTACGCCTGGTTGCCGCTGGGCCTACGGGTGCTGCGCAAGATCGAAAAGATCGTTCGGGAAGAACAGGATCGCGCCGGGGCGATCGAGCTTCTGATGCCGACCTTGCAGCCTGCAGATCTCTGGCGCGAGAGCGGCCGCTATGATGATTACGGCAAGGAGATGCTGCGCATTGTCGACCGCCATGAGCGCGATCTTCTTTACGGACCCACCAACGAAGAGATGATCACGGAGATCTTCCGTGGCTATTGCCGCTCCTACAAGGACCTCCCGAAGATTCTCTATCATATCCAGTGGAAGTTCCGCGACGAGATCCGTCCCCGCTTCGGCGTCATGCGTGGTCGCGAATTCCTGATGAAGGACGCCTATTCTTTCGATCTTGATTATGAAGGCGCTGTAAGGGCTTACAACAAGATGTTCGTAGCCTACCTCAATACGTTTGCGCGTATGGGGCTCAAATCCGTGCCCATGCGCGCCGACACAGGTCCCATTGGCGGCAAGCTGTCTCACGAATTCATCATCCTGGCGGAAACCGGCGAGAGCGAGGTGTTCTGCGACTCCCGTCTCGTGGACATGCCCGCGCCGGGCGAGGTCGATTTTGACGGCGATCTGCAGCCCTATGTGGATCAGCGCACGGCGCTCTACGCCGCGACCGAGGAAATGCACGACGCAGCCCGGTTCGAGGCTGAGGTGCCTGAGGAGCGGCGTCTCTCCGCGCGCGGCATCGAAGTGGGCCATATCTTCAATTTCGGAACCAAGTATTCCGATCCGATGAAAGCCCAGGTCGCGGGCCCCGATGGCAAGGAGACGGCGGTCCATATGGGCTCTTACGGCGTGGGCGTGTCTCGTCTTCTGGGCGCGATCATCGAAGCCAGCCATGACGAGAATGGCGTGATCTGGCCTGAAGCCGTCGCGCCTTTCGGCGCTGGCGTGATCAATATGCGCGCCGGTGACGCCGATTGTGCGAAAGCGGCGGACGAGATCTACACCAAGCTCGATGCGGCCGGGCTCGAGCCTTTGCTCGACGACACCGCAGCCAGCGCAGGCGCGAAATTCGCAACCATGGATCTGATTGGCGTGCCCTATCAGGTGATCGTGGGGCCGCGCGGCCTGAAGGAAGGCAAGGCCGAGGTGAAGATCCGCGCCAGCGGCGAGCGCCACGAACTCAGCCTCGAGGACGCCGTCAATCGCCTTGTGGAGGGCGCGTTCAAGTGAGTTCAGACGCCGCCGCGACCGAAGCCGCCCCGCAATCGGGCGCGGCGCCGTTCTCCCGCTATGAATTCCTGTTGGCGTTCAAGTATCTGCGGGCCCGGCGCAAGCATGGCGGCGTGACCTTGATCTCGGTGATCTCCTTTGTGGGGATCATGCTGGCGGTGGCGGTTCTGATCACGGTGATGAGCGTGATGAACGGCTTCCGGCACGAATTGCTGACCCGGCTGCTGGGCGTTCAGCCGCATGTCTACGTCATGGTTCCTGCGGACCAGGGCGAGCTGTCGCGGACGCTGGCGGACCGGATCCGCGCGCTGGATGGCGTGCGTCAGGCCGGACCTGTGGCGACCGGGCAGGCGCTTGTCACCTCCGGCCGCTCGGCGGCGTTCGCCTCTGTGTCAGGCGTTCGCCCCGAGGACCTCGCTCGATTTGATCTGATTACGGGCGCGCACGGTGCGGATGATGCGGGCGGCGGTCTGGCGGCCGGCTCGATTGATCGGTTCGGCGAAGGCCGCAATGGCGGCGACGTCATCATCATGGGGACGGTGATGGCCAATCAGCTCGGCGTCGGGGTCGGCGATCAGGTGACGCTGGTCTCGCCTCAGGGCGCCACGACGGCGCTCGGCATGACGCCGCGCTCCAAGCGCTACACCATTGGTGGACTGTTGAGCGTCGGCGTTCAGGATCTGGACCAGGTCCTCATCTACATGCCGCTGGATCAGGCGTCCCTGTTCTTCAATAAGCCCGCACAGGGTGAATATATCGATGTGCGCATCGCCAATCCCGATGCGCCCGAACCGGTCATGGAACAGATCCGGGCCATGGCGCCGCAGGGCGCCGTCATCTTTGACTGGCGGCGACAGAACCAGGCTTTCTGGAATGCGCTGCAGGTGGAACGCGTCGCCATGCGTCTGATCCTGTCCGCCATCGTCCTGATCGCGGCGATGAACATCATTTCAGGCCTTGTGATGCTGGTGAAGAACAAGACCAAGGATATCGCCATCCTGCGCACAATGGGGGCCAGTCAGGGCGCGGTCATGCGGATCTTCCTGATTGCAGGCGCCGCCGTGGGCGTGCTGGGCACGCTGGCCGGGATTGCGCTCGGTCTGCTCGCTGTCATCGGTATTGGTCCCCTGCAGGATTTCGTCAGCTGGGTCAGCGGTGTGAATGTCTTCGATCCCAGTGTCTATTCGCTTTACCGCCTGCCGGCGCGGCTTGATTGGGGCGAGGTGGCCTTCGTGTCCTTCTGGGGCTTCTTCACCTCGCTGATCGCAACCCTGGCGCCAAGCTGGCGCGCGGGCCGCATCGACCCCGTGGAGGCGCTGCGTTATGAGTAAGCCGGCGCTGTCCCTGCGCGGGATCACCCGCATCTATGAAACCGAGGGCGAGCGTTTGGAGGTTCTGACCGACGCGGATCTCGACCTCAATGCCGGCGAGCTCGTCGGCCTGGTCGGGCCGTCCGGCTCAGGCAAGTCCTCGCTGCTTCATGCCGCGGCGCTTCTTGAGGCGCCGAATGCGGGCGAAGTCTGGATTGGCGGCCAGAATGGACTGGCCTTGTCGGAGCGTGAACGCACCGCACTGCGTCGTCGGGAAGTGGGTTTTGTCTATCAATTCCACCACTTGCTGCCCGAACTTGATGCGCTTGATAACGTGGCGCTGCCGCGCATGATTGCGGGCGCCAGCCAGAAGGCGGCGCGGGATGCGGCTGAGGTCCAGCTCGCTGCGCTGGGTCTGGCTGGACGACTTCATCACCGTCCGGGACAATTGTCGGGCGGGGAGCAGCAGCGTGTCGCGATAGCACGGGCCCTGGTGAATGAACCGCGCATCCTGCTGGCCGACGAACCCACGGGCAATCTTGATCCGGCCACATCCGATCAGGTGTTTGAAGCGCTGGCCCGGGCGTGCCGGGAAGCCGGGGCGGCGGCCCTGATCGCGACGCACAATCATGAACTCGCCGGACGCATGGACCGGGTCGTGACCCTGGATCAGGGGCGCGTGGTGGCGTGGGCGGACGCCTGAGCTGGGCTCAAACTTCGTTCTTCAAATGTTCCAAGTGGCGGTTTTTCCGCAGCTTTCCGAGCCGAATCAAAATCTGCTTGACGCGCGGAACAAAAGCAGAAAACATGCAATGGAACAAAACAGGAATAGCTGCGTTAGATGCAGCTGATCAAGGAGTTGTCCCATGCGTAACCTGATCGAAGATATGACCTCCGCCGCTGTCATCGTCGGCTTTATCGCTGTCGCGCTCAGCCTCTCAGCGGCACTCGCGGGCTGACCTTTATGCAAGGCGGGGTCTACACTGAGGACCTGATTCCGCCTGATCTGGAGCGCCTGCCGTGAGCGATGCCCCCTTTGTCCATCTGCGTGTCCGATCGCCGTACTCGCTTCTGGAGGGGGCGATCCGCATCAAGGAGACGGCGGCGCTGTGCAAAACCTTCTCCATGCCCGCCGCGGCGCTGACCGACAGCAACAATCTGTTCGGCGCGCTCGAATTCTCTGAGGTTCTTTCCGGTGAGGGCGTGCAGCCCATTATCGGAGTTACGCTCTCTATCCAGGTGGAGGAGCCGCGTCCGGGCGAACGCTCTCGTCCTGACGGCACGCTGGTGCTTCTGGCGCAATCAGAGCTGGGCTACGCCAATCTGATGAAGCTGTCCTCGGCCGCTTATCTGGACGTCGCCGCGACCGATGAGCCTCATGTTCCGATCGACAGGGTGCTCGAGCACAGCGACGGACTGATCTGTCTGACGGGCGGGTTTGACGGCGTGCTGAACCGTTTTGTCTGCGCCGGTCGCACAGGACCCGCGCAGGAGCTTCTCGACCGGCTGCGGGCGCGCTTCCCGGATCGGCTTTATCTCGAACTTCAACGTCATGGCCGCGCCGATGACGTCACGGCCGAGGACTGGCTTGTGGATCGCGCCTATGCGCTGGATCTGCCGCTCGTGGCGACCAATGAGCCGCATTTTCCCCGGTCCGAGCTCTATCAGGCCCATGATGCGCTGCTGTGCATCTCCGAAGGCGCTTATGTCAGCATGGAGGATCGGCGCAAGCTGACGGCCGAGCATGATTTCAAATCCGGCGCCGCCATGGCGGACCGGTTCGCCGATCTGCCTGAGGCCATCGCCAACACGGTCGAGATCGCGCAGCGCTGCGCCTTCCGTCCCCGGACCTCCAAACCCATTCTTCCGAGCTTTCCAACCGAAGGGGATCGCAACGAAGCAGAAGAATTACGCGCCCGCTCTATTGCCGGGCTGGAAGACCGTCTGTCCAAGATCGAGCTCGCCGATACCCGCGAGGCCTATTTCGAGCGTCTTGATTACGAGCTCGGGATTATCGAGCGGATGGGGTTCCCGGGCTACTTCCTGATCGTGTCCGACTTCATCCAGTGGGCGAAGGCCCATGACATCCCGGTCGGGCCGGGACGGGGCTCAGGCGCAGGTTCACTGGTCGCCTGGGCGCTGACCATCACGAACCTGGATCCTCTGCGCTTCGGCCTGCTGTTCGAACGCTTCCTGAACCCAGAACGGGTGTCGATGCCCGACTTCGACGTCGACTTCTGTCAGGACCGTCGCGGCGAGGTCATCCGCTATGTGCAGGAGCGCTACGGTCAGGACCGGGTGGCCCAGATCATCACCTTCGGCACCCTGCAGGCGCGCGCCGTGGTGCGCGATGTGGGGCGGGTGCTGCAATTGCCCTTTGGTCTGGTGGACCGGATCGCCAAGCAGGTGCCGAACAATCCCGCCCAGCCCATCACGCTGGCCGAAGCGGTGAAGACCGAACCCAAGCTTCAGGAAATGCAGCGCAATGACGAGATGGTGGATCGTCTCATCAATGTGGCGCTGCAGCTGGAGGGGCTGTTCCGGAACGCGTCGACCCACGCCGCCGGCGTGGTGATCGGCGACCGTCCGCTGACCGAACTCGTTCCGCTCTATCAGGATCCGCGTTCGGACCTGCCGGCCACCCAGTTCAACATGAAATGGGTGGAGCCGGCCGGGCTCGTGAAGTTCGACTTTCTGGGGCTGAAAACCCTCACCGTGATCTCGCGCGCCCTGAGCTATATCGAGAGCGCGGGTCTTGACCGCCCCGATATGGACGCGATCAGCCTCACCGACCCCGCGACCTACGAGCTTCTGGGCGTGGGCGCGTCCATCGGCGTGTTCCAGCTTGAAAGTACGGGCATGCGCGACACGCTGCGCAAGCTCAAGCCTGACAGCATCGAGGACATCATCGCGCTGATCTCGCTTTATCGGCCGGGGCCGATGAAGAATATCGACGTGTATGTGGACCGGAAATTCGGCCGCGCCGAGCCCGACTACCTGCATCCGGATCTCGAACCCGTCCTGAAGGAGACCTACGGGGTCATCATCTATCAGGAACAGGTGATGCAGATCGCCCAGATCCTGTCCGGCTACTCGCTTGGGGAGGCCGACCTTCTTCGCCGCGCCATGGGCAAGAAGAAGAAGGAGGAGATGGACCAGCAGCGCGTGCGCTTCAATGAAGGGGCGGAAAAGCGCGGCGTCTCGCGCGAGAAGGCGAATTACATCTTCGACCTTGTGGCCGAGTTCGCGGGCTACGGCTTCAACAAGTCGCACGCCGCCGCCTACGCCCTCATCGCCTATCAGACGGGCTGGCTGAAGGCCAACCATCCCGCCGCCTTTATGGCGGGCCTGATGAGTCTGGATAGCGCGAACACCGAAAAGCTCGCGGTCTTCTTTCAGGAGGCCAAGCGGATCGGGCTGGAGGTGCTCCCCCCGGATGTGAATGCGTCCGAAGCGGATTTCTCGCTCGAAGATGGCAAGATCCGCTATGCGCTCGGCGCCATCCGCAATGTGGGCTATTCGGCGATGGAGCATGTGGCCGCCGTCCGGAAGGCGGGCGGTCCCTTCAGGGACGTCTTCGACTTCGCCGAGCGGGTCGATCCGCGTCAGGTCAACAAACGCGCCTTTGAAAATCTGGCGCGTGCAGGCGCCTTTGATACGCTGGAGCCGGATCGCGCCAAGGCGCTGGCCTCGGCGGAGATTCTGCTCTCGGTGTCCCAGAACGCCCAGTCCGAGCGCGACAGCGCGCAAGCCTCGCTCTTCGGCGGTGGCGGTGAGGGCGGCGGAACCAAGTTGGAGCGGCCCAACCTGCCCGAGCCTGAGCCCTGGGATCCCGTCCGTCGTCTTGATGAAGAGCTGGCGGCGATCGGCTATTACCTGTCCGGCCACCCGCTCGATGACATGATGCCCGCTCTGGGCCGTCGCGGCGTGGTGGTGTTCGCCGATCTGCCGTCCAAGGCGGCGGAGGGCGCGCGCGCAGCCCGTCTGGCCGCTGTCGTGCGGCGACGGCAGGAGAAGGTCTCCCAACGCTCGGGCGAGAAATTCGCCTTCGTCACGCTCTCTGACCCGTCCGGCGAGTTCGAGGCGCTGGTCCCCCCCAAGGTCTTGCGCGAGATTCGCGACGTTATCGAGCCGGGCGCGTCCGTTCTGGTCAACGCCAAGATCGAGGCCCAGGATGAAGGTTTGCGCCTCATCATTGATGGGGCGGATACGATTGATCCGTTTGCGGCCGAGCATATCGGGCAGGGGCTCAAGATCCGGGTCGGAGAGCCCGCCGCGCTAGAGCCCCTGCGCAAGAGAATTGATCGGGCGAATGACCGGGAGGGCGCGGTGAAGGGGTCGATCCACCTTATTGTCCCGCTGTCGGATGGTCGGCTTGCAGAGCTCAGACTGCCCGGGCGTCATGCCGTTGACCCCGCCGCCCGCGCTGCGGTGAAGGCCGTGGCGGGTGTTCTCGAGGTGGAAACGCTCTAACGCGCCGCGCTTGGATGTCCTAGCTGAAAAAGTCGGCTCGGCTCTGCGTCAAAGGCGGAAAACTCCGCTCTCATGGCTTGCGGCAAAGCCCTCATGCCCGTATAAGCGCGCCCGATCCCGCACGCGGAGCTTCGGCTTTTCATGGTGAAAAGTCGCTCCGGTGTCGCAAGTCGTGCCTGAAAACCGCTTCCGGTTCTGGGCATGAGGCGCGGCTCCGCTCCGTGGAGGCCAACCGGAAAAGGACCCGAAATCATGGCTCTTCCTGAATTCTCCATGCGCCAGCTGCTTGAAGCCGGCTGTCACTTTGGTCACCAGACCCACCGTTGGAACCCGAAGATGAAGGAATACATCTTCGGCGAACGCGCCAACATCCACATCATCGATCTGTCCCAGACCGTTCCGATGCTGCACCAGGCCCTGGTGAAGGTGCGTGAAGTCGCCGCCAAGGGCGGTCGCGTTCTGTTCGTGGGCACCAAGCGTCAGGCCGCCGAGCCGATCTCTCAGGCGGCGTCGCGCTGCGCGCAATACTACATGAACCACCGCTGGCTGGGCGGCACGCTCACCAACTGGCAGACCATTTCCAAGTCCATCGCGCGTCTGCGCGAGCTGGAGTCCCTGCTGGACGCCGAAGGCGGCCCGACCGGTCTGACCAAGAAGGAAATCCTGATGCTGACCCGCGAGCGCGAGAAGCTTGAACGCTCTCTCGGCGGCATCAAGGAAATGGGCGGCACCCCGGACCTGATGTTCGTGATCGACACCAACAAGGAGTCCATCGCCATCCAGGAAGCCAAGCGCCTGGGCATCCCGGTCGTCGCCGTGGTCGACACCAACTGCGATCCCGATCCGATCGATTTCCCGATCCCGGGCAATGACGACGCCTCCCGCGCCCTGTCGCTGTACTGCGACCTGATCGCTGACGCCGTTCTGGACGGCATCTCCGACAGCCAGGCCGCTCTGGGCATGGATCTGGGCGAATCTGACATGCCGAGCGACGTCGTGCTGGGCCTGGAAGAGGGTGAAGCCGCCTCTGAAGAACCCAAGGCCGAAGAAGCTGTCGCTGTCGAAGCGCCGGCTGAAGACGCCAAATCCTAATAGCGCCAAAGCGCGATCCAAGGAGACCTCCCCATGGCTCAGATCACCGCCGCTCTCGTCAAAGAGCTCCGCGACAAATCCGGCGCGGGCATGATGGACGCCAAGAAGGCGCTTGTGGAAGTTGACGGCGACATGGAAGCCGCCATCGACTGGCTGCGCAAGAAAGGCCTGTCCAAGGCCGCCAAGAAGGCTGACCGCGTCGCCGCTGAAGGCCTGGTGGCCGTCAAGGCTGAAGAGCGTGGCGCCGGCATGGCCGCTGCTGCGGTTGAAGTGAACGCTGAAACCGACTTCGTGGCCCGGAACGAGCTGTTCCAGAAAGCCGTCGCTGAAGTTGCGGGCCTCGCGATCAATGCGGGCGACCTCGAAGCGCTCAAATCGGCTCAGACCTCTGCCGGCAAGTCCGTCGAAGACACCATGACCGACCTGATCGCCAAGATCGGCGAAAACATGTCGGTGCGTCGCGTCGAAACCCTGTCCGTGGATCCGGGCGTTGTGGCCGCTTACGTGCACAACGCAGCGGGCGACGGCATGGGCAAGATCGGCGTTCTGGTCGCGCTGAAGTCTGAAGGCGACAAGGCCGTTCTGGCCGAGCTGGGCCGCAAGATCGCGATGCACGTCGCGGCGGCGTCTCCGGCAGCGGCTCTGGCCGTCCATGAGGGCGAGCTGGACCAGGCTGTGGTCGAGAAAGAGCGTGAAGTGTTCGCGGGCCAGGCTCGTGAATCCGGCAAGCCCGAGCAGATAATCGAGAAGATGGTCGAAGGCCGCCTGCGCAAATTCTACGAAGAAGTCGTGCTTCTCAAGCAGGTCTTCGTGTTCGACACCGACAAGACCGTTGGCGAAGCCGTGAAAGCAGCTGAAGCCGAGGCGGGCGCCCCGATTGAACTGACCGGCTTTGTCCGCATGGTTCTGGGCGAAGGCGTCGAGAAGAAAGAAGAAGACTTCGCCGCAGAAGTCGCAGCCGTCGCCAAAGGCTAAGATTTTCGGCCCGGGCTTGTGTATACACGTCCGGGCCGGATTCCATCTGAAGACAGCATTCATGCGGAGATTGCCGTGACTGACACCGAGGACCGACCGTCAAAAACGCCTAAGGGCCCGTACAAACGGGTGCTTTTGAAGGTTTCCGGTGAAGCCCTGATGGGCGATCAGCCCTACGGCATCGACATGAACACCGCCGATCGCATCGCCCGCGAAGTGGGTGAGGCGGTTGAAGCCGGTTACGAGCTTTGCCTCGTGATCGGCGGCGGGAATATTTTTCGCGGCCTCACCGCCGCCGCCAAGGGCATGGAACGCGCCGCAGCCGACTATATGGGCATGCTGGCGACCGTGATGAACGCCCTGGCCATGCAGACCGCGCTCGAGCGCGTCGGCGTGCAAACCCGCGTCCAGTCCGCCATTCCCATGACCACGGTGTGCGAGCCCTATATCCGCCGCCGCGCCGTGCGCCATATGGAACGCGGTCGCGTGGTGATCTTTGCGGCCGGCACGGGCAATCCGTTTTTCACCACCGATACGGCGGCGGCGCTGCGCGCTGCCGAGATGGGGTGTGACGCCTTGTTCAAAGGCACCAGCGTGGATGGCGTCTATGATGATGACCCGCGCAAGAATCCGCAGGCCGAACGGTTTGAACGCCTTGACTATATCGACGTTCTGGCGCGCGATCTGAAAGTTATGGATGCATCGGCGGTGACGCTGATGCGCGACAACCAGATACCGATCGTGGTCTTCAACATTCGTGAGCAGGGCGGTCTCGCCCGGGTTCTGGATGGCGAGGGCGTCTGCACGGTCGTGGGCGGCTAAGACGCGCCCGATACATAAAGGGGAGACACGGACATGTCCGGTTTCGACATCAAAGACATCGAGCGCCGCATGGATGGCGCGATTGACTCGCTGAAGAAGGAATTCGGCGGTCTGCGCACGGGCCGCGCCAGCGCGAGCCTGCTCGACCCGATCAAGGTCGAGGCCTATGGCGCGCTGACCCCGATCAACCAGGTCGGCAATGTGTCGGTCCCCGAACCGCGCATGGTCACGATCAGCGTTTGGGACAAAACCCTGGTCGGCGCTGTGGAGAAAGCGATTCGCAATTCCTCGCTGGGTCTGAACCCGGTGTCTGAAGGCGAGACCTTGCGCATCCCGATCCCGCCGCTCAATGAAGAGCGCCGTGTCGAACTCGCCAAAACCGCCGGTTCTTATGCCGAGAATGCCCGCATCGCCGTGCGCAATGTGCGTCGCGACGGCATGGACCAGCTCAAGAAGGACGAGAAAGACGGCGAGATCAGCGAAGACCAGCACAAGAAGCTGGCGGACCAGATCCAGAAGCTGACCGATACCAAGGTCGCCGCCATTGATGCGCTGCTGAAGACCAAGCAGGAAGAAATCACTCAGGTCTGATTGGACGGGCGCTCGATCTGAGCGCCCTGTGACGGCGGGAGGGCCGTTCCCATGAGCGAGACCGAACCGTTCGGCCCGACGCCGCAGCACGTCGCCATCATCATGGATGGCAATGGACGCTGGGCGGCGTCGCGGGGCCGTCCGCGCGCCTTTGGTCATCGCAAGGGGGTTGAAGCGGTTCGTGAGGCGGTGCGCGCCGCCGGTGAACTGGGCGTGCGCCATCTCACCCTGTTCAGTTTCTCGACCGAGAACTGGAGCCGGCCCGCTGCGGAAGTGGAAGCGCTGTTCGAGCTTTTGCGCCGGTTCGTGGCGGCCGATCTGGACCGCCTTCACGCCGAGGGCGTGAGAGTGCGCGTTCTGGGGCGCCGTGAAGGTCTCAGCGAGGAGCTTCTCAAGCTCATCGAGACCGTTGAGACCCGGACAGAGGCGAATGACGCCTTCTCTCTCAACATCGCATTCAATTACGGCGGACGTGATGAGATCGTCCGCGCCGCGCGTCGCGCCGCCGTTGCGCTTGACGGGGACCTTTCCGCGCTGACCGAAGCTGATTTCGGTCAGTATCTCGATACGGCGGCTCTGCCTGATCCGGACCTCGTGATCCGGACCAGCGGCGAGTATCGAATCTCGAACTTCCTGCTCTGGCAGGCGGCTTATGCCGAGTTTGTCTTCATGGACATTCTCTGGCCCGATTTCGACAAAGCCGCTTTCCAGCGTGCGATCGCTGAATTTGCGAGTCGCGATCGCCGCTATGGCGGCGTGCGTCATGGCTGAAGACCCCTCGACCGAGCCGCCCATCAACCCGTCAAGATTGAGGCGGGGCGACCCGATGTTCTCACGCCGGGTGCTGTCGGCGCTGGTGCTGGCGCCGGTCGCGATCGGCATGATCCTCTGGGGCGGGGTGGCCTTTTCCATCTTCATCGCGGCTTTCGCCGCCGCCATGGCCTGGGAATGGGTGCGGATGTCAGATCGTGATGCGCCTCCACGCGCCTTCGCCATTGCCACGGGCACGGCGGTGGGCGGCGTGTTGCTGGCGAGTGAGCTCGAGCTTTATGGCGCAGCAGTCTGGATCGCGGCGGGCGCTCTGGCGGCCTATCTGGACCGCAAGCCGCGCGAGCGCGGTCTCGAGGCCCTGTTCGGGGTCGCCTATGTCGCGCTGGCCGCTGCAGTCCTCGCCGTACTGCGTACGGACGACATGGCCGGACTCGCCGGCATCGTCTTTCTGATCAGCGTGGTCTGGGCGGCGGACACCTTCGCCTATCTGGCCGGCTCCTGGCTGGGCGGGTGGAAGCTGCTTCCGGCCGCCAGCCCGAACAAGACCTGGTCCGGACTGGTGGCCGGGCTGGCCTTTGGCGTGATCGCCGGCGCCTTCGCCGCCTGGTGGGCCGGATGGGATCCGCGTCATGGCGCGCTTCTGGCGGCGCCCACGGCTGTGGCGGCGGTGGCGGGCGATCTGCTGATGTCGCTGGCCAAGCGTCGGTTCGGCGTCAAGGATGCGGGTACGGTGATACCCGGCCATGGCGGCGTGCTTGATCGCGTGGACGCCCTGATGATGGCCGCTTTGTTCGCCGGCGTCTGGTCCCTGTTCGGACCAGGCGGATGGCCGGGAGGAAGCGCATGAGCGCGCGGAAAGTCACAATCCTCGGCGCGACCGGATCGGTAGGGCGGGCGACGCTGGATCTGATTGAGCGCGCGCCGGAGGGCGCCTTCGAGATCGTCGCGCTGACGGCGAACACTCAGGCCGATGAGCTGGCGCAACTCGCAATCCGGACGGGCGCACGATTCTGTGCGGTCGCCGCGCCAGAAGCCGGATCGGCGCTGGAGGCGGCGCTGAAAGGCACAGCCATCCGCTCGGGCGCAGGACCTGACGCCATCTGCGAAGCGGCGCGTCTGTCTGCGGACTGGGTGATGGCGGCCATTGTGGGAGCGGCTGGCTTGCCGCCGACCCTGGAAGCGGTCAAGCGCGGCGCGGCCGTGGCCTTCGCCAACAAGGAAGCCCTTGTGTGTGCGGGCGATCTCTTCATGCGTGCGGCGCGTGACGCCGGCGCGCGCCTGTTGCCGGTGGATTCCGAGCATAACGCCATTTTCCAGGCGTTCGACGAGCGCCAGCGCGATCGCGTGCGTCGCATCATTCTTACTGCATCTGGCGGGCCCTTTCGAAGCTGGACGCTGGAGCAGATGGGGCAAGCCAGCCCCGCCCAGGCCGTCGCCCATCCGACCTGGAGCATGGGCGCAAAGATTTCCGTCGATAGCGCCACGATGATGAACAAGGGGCTCGAAATCATCGAGGCCTGTCATCTGTTCGGCTTGCCCCACAGCGATGTGGATGTGCTGGTGCATCCTGAATCCATCATCCACGGACTGGTGGAATATGCCGATGGCGGCATGCTCGCCCAGCTGGGCATGCCGGACATGCGCACCCCGATCGCACATGCCCTGGCGTGGCCGGACCGGATCGAGACGCCCGTCGAGCGCCTTGATCTGGCGCTGCTCAGTCAGCTTACTTTCGAAGCGCCTGATCCCGTGCGGTTTCCCGCCCTGGGCCTGGCGCGCGCCGCGTTCGATGCGGGCAAGGGCGCGCCGGCGATCTTCAACGCCGCCAACGAAGTGGCCGTCGCCGCCTTTCTGAATGGTCAGATTGGCTTTCTTGACATCGCCGCATGCGTTTCGGACTCTCTGGAAAGAGGGGAGAAGGATGGCGTCGCTGCGGTCGAGCCATCTGACTTTGAGACTGTGTTGGACGTAGACCGACAGGGACGCCGGTTGGCGACCGACGCAGTTAAGCAGCGATCCCGCTGAACCGGGCGTTGCGTAAGGAGACTACATGCTCGACTGGCTTGGGTCAGGAACCCTGTCCATCTTCGCCTTCATCCTTGTGATGGGCTTCGTCGTGATCATCCATGAGCTCGGTCATTACTGGGCCGGACGGATGTGCGGCGTGCATGCGGACGCCTTCTCCATGGGCTTTGGGCCGACGCTGTTTTCCCGCACCGACAGGCTGGGCACGGTCTGGAAGGTGAGCGCCCTGCCGCTGGGCGGCTTCGTGCAGTTTCGAGGCGACGCCAACGCCGCCAGCGCGCCCGACTATGAAACGCTTGAAGAGCTGCGGCGCGAGCATCCGGATCCAGACAGCGTTCTGCATTTCAAACCGGTCGGGCAACGCGCCTTCATCGTCGCAGCCGGCCCCTTGGCCAACTTCCTGCTGGCGATTGTGCTGTTCGCCATTCTGGGCGTGGTGCAGGGCGAATCCCGGCTGGAGCCGCTGGTGGGCGAAGTCATGGAGGACAGTCCCGCCCAGCAAGCCGGGTTCCAGCCCGGAGATGTGGTCGTCCGGATGGACAACACGCCCATTGAGGGCTTCACGGACATGACCGAATATGTGGTCACCCGCGCCGGGCAGCCGATCTCGGTCACCGTGGAGCGCAATGGCGAGCGGGTCTTGCTGAATGTCACGCCGGCACGGGTCATGCGCGACGACAATCTGGGCGGGGAGCGTCCGCTGGGCACGATCGGCATCCGCAGTTCGACCGAGGCGGAACGGGTGATCTATCGCCCGGCGATCTGGGAGGCGCCGATCTATGGCGTCACACGCACTGTCGATACGACCGGAACCATTGTCAGCTATCTGTCCCGTCTGGTGACCGGGCGGGCGTCAACCGAGCATATCAACGGGCCTGTCGGAATCGCGACCACGGCCGGACAGCTGGCGAACCTGGCCGTAAGCGACAATGGCGCCGCGCAACCCATCGGGCTGCTGGTCCGGCTCGAGCGACTGCTGATTGTCATGATCGCGCTGTCCGCGCTTCTGAGCGTTGGACTGGGGTTAATGAATCTTCTGCCCATTCCGGTTCTCGACGGCGGTCACCTTGTGTACTACGCCTATGAAGCTATAGCTAAACGCCCGCCGAGCCCGTCCGTTCAGGAATTGGGGTTCCGGCTGGGACTCGGCTTTATTCTGGCCATGTTCGTGGTGGCCACTTGGAATGATTTGAGTTATCTGCGCGGTCAGTTCCTGTGATGGGGGCGTCGCAGGCGAGGGACGAGGGCCTTTCATGAATGTGATCTTCAAGGGATTGGCGGCGGCGCTCCTGAGCGTCTTCTGCGCAGGTGCGAGCCTTGCGCAGGATGCGGATGTTAACCAAGGCCAGCCCGAGATTCAGGCCGAGCCGTCCGCAGAGACCCAGCAAGTCCGCCAGCAGCCGATCCTGCAGATCCTCGTGGAAGGCAATGAGCGGGTGGAAGCGGATACGATCCTGTCCTACCTGCTGATCCAGCCGGGCGACCTGCCCAATCCCCGCCTCATCAACCTGTCCATCCAGACGCTGTACAGCACGAACCTGTTCTCTGACGTCCGCGTTGCGATCGACGGAGCCTCCATGGTGCTGTTCGTGGAGGAGAACCCGATCGTCAACCGCGTGATTCTTGAAGGCAATCGCGCCATCGGCGATGACAAGATCACCGACGAGATCGAGCTTCAGGCGCGCGCCATCTTCACCCGTTCGCGCGTGCAGTCCGATGTGCAGCGCATTCTGGAAGTCTATCGTCGATCCGGTCGTTTCGCCGCCCAGGTGACGCCGCAGATCGTCGAACTGCCCCAGAACCGTGTGGATCTGGTGTTCGAGATTTCCGAAGGCCCGGTGACCGGTGTTGAGCGCATTTCCTTTGTGGGCAACGAGGCGTATTCCGACCGTCGCCTGCGCGGCGAGATCGTGACGACCGAGGCGCGCTGGTGGAAATTCTTCAGCTCGAATGACAATTACGATCCTGACCGGATCGAGTACGACCGTGAACAGCTGCGGACATTCTACAATGACCGCGGCTTTGCGGATTTCCGCGTGACCTCGGTCTCGGCGGAACTCGCGCCGGACCAGTCGGAATTCTACGTCACCTTCACCATGGATGAGGGCGAGCGTTACAATTTCGGCGAAATCGAAGTCGAAACCGAGATTTCCGATCTCAACACCGATTATCTCGAAGCGGTCCTGCCGACGCAGCCAGGCCGCCTGTACGTGGGCAGCCTGATCGAGGATGCGACCGACTCCCTGACCTTTGCGGCGGGCGCCGCCGGCTACGCCTTCGTGGATGTCAGCCCGCGCGTCTCTCTGAACCGTGAAGATCAGACCGTCGACATCACCTTCGTTATCGAGGAAAGCCCGCGGGTCTACATCGAGCGCATCGACATCATCGGCAACACCCGGACCCTGGATCGCGTCATCCGTCGTGAGCTGGACCTTGTGGAGGGCGACGCCTTCAACCAGGCGCTGGTGAACGTGTCGCGCTCCCGCGTGGGACAGCTGGGCTTCTTTGAGGATGTGGAAGTCGAGCCGGTGCAAGGCAGCGCGCCTGATCGCGCCCAGGTCCAGGTTCGGGTGACCGAACAGCCTACGGGCGAACTGGCCTTCGGCGCCGGTTTCTCCTCGACGGATTCCTTCCTGGTCGACTTCTCGATTTCGGAACGCAATCTGCGCGGTCGGGGGCAGTTCCTGCGCCTGCGGGTCTCCACCAGCTCGCGCCAGCAACAGATCGATATCCGCTTCACCGAGCCGCGTTTCCTGGACCGGAATCTGGCGGCGGGTTTTGACCTGTTCCGCGTCCGGTCCGACTTCTCGCGCGAGGCGTCGTTTGAAACCGAATCCACCGGTTTCACCCTGCGTGCAGGCTTCCCGCTCACGCGCGCCGTGCAGGCTGGCGTGAACTACACCCTGCGGACGGACGATGTGCGCACCTATTCGGGTGTGTCGGAATCCATCCAGCGCGCCGCCGGCTCCCGCATCACCTCTCTGATGGGCTATTCGCTGCGCTGGAACCGCACGGACGATTTCCGTGAACCGACTCGCGGCTTCCAGCTGAGCTTCAACCAGGACTTCGCAGGCTTTGGCGGTGATGTGCGCTATGTGCGTTCGGAACTGCAGGGCGGCATCTATCGCAGCGTCTGGCGCGACCGCCTGGTCTTCAGCGCTACGGGTTCGACGGGCTATCTCTTCTCCTGGGGCGGGGATACCGCGCGGATCAACGACCGCTTCTTCAAGGGCGGCAATTCCTTCCGCGGTTTTGAAACCGCCGGCATTGGCCCGCGCGTGGTCCAGCGTCGTGCGGAAGCGCTCGAGGATGGTGATGAATTCGTCTCGGGCGACGCCCTGGGCGGCAATTTCTACGCCATTGGCGCATTTGAAATGGGCTTCCCGCTGGGCCTGCCGGAGCAATACGGCATCCGGGGCAGCCTGTTCACCGAATTCGGCACGGTCGGTCTTCTGCCTGACGAGGACCAGATTGCCGATGATGGCTCGGATACGGCCATCTACACTGTCGACGACCTTGCGCTGCGCGCATCGGCCGGGATGAGCATCTTCTGGGATTCTCCCTTCGGCCCGGTGCGGTTTGACCTGGCGCATGCCTTCATCAAGGAAGATTACGACCAAGGGGCGTTCTTCCGCTTCAGCACTCGAACGGGGTTCTAGACTCATGAAACGTCAGTTTTTCGCCGCCATGCGCCCGCTGCGCATGCTTTCAGCCGCGCTGGTCCTGAGCCTCGGCTTCAGCGCCGCGAGCTACGCCCAGAGCGTGCTGGTCATGAACGAACAGCGCATCCTGCGTGAAAGCGCGGTCGGTCAGCACATCGCTACCCGCCTGGAGGCCATCGGCCAGGAAATCCAGGCTGAGCTCGAGCCGCAACAGGCTGCGATCCAGTCCGAAAGCGAAGCGCTGAACGCCGAGCTCTCCGCGCTGTCTGAAGACGCGATCCGTCAGCGCCCGGACCTGGCGGCCCGCTATGAAAGCCTGCAACGCGACGCCGCGACCTTCGAGCAGACCCGCCGTCTTCGCGGTCAGGAGCTGGCGGCCACCGAGCAGCAGGCCATGCGCCCGGTGCTGCCCGTGCTGCAGGAAGTGCTGCAGGAGATCGTCAACGAGCGCAATGCGGACGTTCTGATTGACCGCTCCGCGATCGTGTACGCTCGCGACTCCGTGGACATCACCCAGTCCGCCATCGAGCGCCTGAACCAGCGCATCACCACCACGCCGGTGAACCGCGTTCGCGTGCCGACCCAGCAAGCTCAGCAACAGCAGCAATAAGGTTGGTCTGACATGGGGGCCGACCCGCGATTTTTTGAGCGGCTCGGTCCGCTCAAGGCTTCCGACATCGCCGCGCTTATCGGATCTGATCTGATAGGCGACGGCGATGTCGCTGTTTCTGACGTGTCCACGCCGGACTCCGCCGGAGAGGGCGATCTCATCTTCCTGGCGGGCAAGGCGCCGCCGGAAACACCGCCCATGGCCGGAGTGGCGATCGTGCCGGACGCCAGCTGGGCGGAGGCGCTGCCCCATTGTCAGGCTGTCCTTGTGCACCGGGTGACCCGCGCTGGATTCGCCAAGGCCGCAGCCCGCCTTCTGGCGCCCCGGTTTCATGACGGCCCGGACTTCATCCATCCGACAGCGACCATCGCAAACAGCGCGCGTCTCGCGCCCGGCGTCATCGTCGGTCCCGATGCGGTGATCGGCGAGAACGCCCGCATCGAGGCCGGCGCCATCATCGGTCCGGGCGTGGTCATCGGAGATCACGCCCGAATTGGCGTGCGCGCGAATGTCCAGTGCGCCCTGGTCGGCGCGCGCTGCGAGATTTCCGCCGGGGCGGTTGTGGGCGAAGCGGGCTTTGGTCTGGCCTATGAGAATGGCGAGGTCTTCACCTTGCCGCATCTCGGTCGCGTGATCATCGAGGATGAGGCGACGCTCGGCGCGAATGCGACCGTGGATCGCGGCATGCTCAAGGACACCCGCATCGGCAAGGGCGCGCGCATCGATAATCTGTGCCATATCGCGCATAATGTGGATGTGGGCGAGTATGCTGTCATGGCTGCTTTCGCCGGCATTTCAGGCAGCACGGTCATTGGCGCCGGCGCCCAGTTTGGCGGTCGGGTCGGCGTGGCGGACCACCTGAAGATCGGGCAGGGCGCCCGCCTTGCGGCGGACGCGGCCGTCATGAAGGACGTGCCCGCAGGTGAGACCTGGGCGGGTTCGCCGGCCCAGCCGATTCAGAGTTTCATGCGCGAAACGGCCTGGCTGCGCCGCGCAGTGAGCCGCAAATCCAAACCCGAGCGCAAAAAGGAAGACTGATGAGTGATCTTGAGACCGCGATCGGGCCCGACGAAATCCTGCGCCGCTTGCCGCACCGCTATCCCTTTCTGCTGGTGGACCGCGCTGAGCGCTATGTGCCAGGCGAGTCCATTGTCGGTTTCAAATGCGTGTCTGCCGCCGAGCCGCATTTTCAGGGGCATTTTCCTGAAAACCCGGTGATGCCGGGCGTCCTGATCATCGAGGCGATGGCCCAGACCGGCGCGATCCTGATGTCCAAGACGCTTGATGCGGATATTTCCAATACGCTGATCTATTTCATGGGTGTGGAGCAGGCGAAGTTCCGGCGCCCCGTGCGCCCTGGCGACGTGCTTGAAATGCCGGTCGAAGTCACCGCCAATCGCCGCGGCGTTTTCAAGTTCAAGGGCGAGGCGCGCGTGAATGGCGTGAGATGCGCGGACGCGACCTTCTCGGCCACGTCTGCGCCGCGCGAAGCCTGACGGAGTTCACATGACCACCAGTATTCACCCGACCGCCATCGTGGACGAGAGCGCCCGCCTGGGCGAAGGCGTCGAGATCGGTCCGTATTGCGTTGTCGGTCCGAACGTTCAGATCGGAGACCGCACGCGACTGCATTCCCATGTCAGCCTGAACGGCAATCTGGAAGTTGGCGCGGATTGCAAGATCCACCCCTTTGTCGCACTTGGCGAGCCGCCCCAGGACTTCAAGTTCAAGGGCGGCGATGTGCGTCTGATCATCGGTGACAACAACACCCTGCGCGAGCACGTGACCATGCATATGGGCACGGAAGGCGCGAAGGGGATCACCAAGGTCGGTTCAAACAACTTCTTCATGGTCGGCGCGCACGTCGCCCATGACTGCACCGTCGGCAACCATGTTGTGTTCGCCAACAACGCCACGCTGGGCGGGGATTCCTCGGTCGCCGACTATGTGATCATGGGCGGCCTCTCGGCGCTGCACCAGCAGTGCCGGATCGGCAAATACGCCTTCATCGGCGGCGGAGCGCCGGTGACAGGCGATGTCATCCCCTATGGCATGGTGGACAATCTGGGCGCGCTGGCCGGGCTGAACCTTGTGGGTCTCAAGCGCCGCGGCTTCTCGCGGGACGCCATCCACGATCTGCGCGCCGCCTATCGTCTGGTCTTCGCCAATGAAGGCGCGTTCCACGAACGGGTCGAGGATGCGGCGCGACTGTTCGAGAACCGGCCGGAAGTCATGGACATCGTCGAGTTCATCCGCACGCCGGCCAAGCGCCCGCTCTGCTCGCCGGAAGGGCGCTAGGTGTGGCGGTCTACCAGCGTCTCGGGCTGATCGCCGGGGGCGGGGATCTGCCCGTCTACGTGGCGCGTGCGGCGCAGACAGGCGATCGACTGGCCTGCGTGATCGCTCTCAAGGGGTTCGCCGATCCCACGCGCTATGACAGCCCGGTCATTCGCGGCATCGCCCAGCTGGGACAGGTGGTGAAGGATCTGCGTCAGGCCGATTGCGACGCCGTCTGCTTTGCCGGCATTGTGACGCGGCCGGATTTCTCGGCGCTGAAACCCGATCTCAAGGGCATGGCCTTCCTGCCTCAGGCGCTGGCAGCAGCGGCGCGTGGCGATGACGCTCTGTTGAGGGTGATCGTGGGCTTCTTTGAAAAAGAGGGTTTCACGGTGATTGGCGCCAATGACATCGCAGACGAGCTTCTGGTGGAGCCCGGGCTGATCGGCTCGATCAGACCTGACGCCATTGCCGAGGCTGATGCCAAGAAGGCGTTGCATGTCGCGGGCGTTACGGGCGCTGAGGATATCGGGCAAGGGGCCGTGGTCTGCAAGGGGCTGGTGCTGGCCGTTGAGGCGCAGGAAGGCACCGATCAGATGCTGGCCCGGGTCGCACGCCTGCCGGCCGAATTGCGGGGCGATGAGCTCAACCGCTCGGGAGTACTCGCCAAGCGACCCAAGCCGGGTCAGGAGCGCCGCATTGATCTGCCGGTCATCGGCGTGTCGACCGTGCAGGGCGCGGCCAGGGCCGGGCTGGCCGGCATCGTGATCCCGGCGGGCGGCGCAATGGTGCTGGGCCGCGCAGCGGTCGGTCAGGCGGCTGACGCGGCGGGCCTGGCGGTATGGGCTGTAGAGATGGATGGGCCAGCGGATGACGCAAACGCCTGAAACCCCATCAGATCTGGCGAGAGCACCGCGGATCTTCCTCGTCGCTGCAGAGCCATCCGGTGATGCGCTCGCGGGCGATCTCATGGACGCGCTGCGCGCGCTTCGACCGGATGTGGAAATCGCAGGAGTCGGAGGCCCGGAAATGGCCAGACGCGGCGCACTCTCGCCCTTTGATATTTCAGAGCTTTCGGTCTTTGGCCTGTTTGATGGGCTGAAGATCATCAACCTCGTTCATCAACGCGCGCAGGAAACCGCAGACGCCGCAAAAGCCTTTAAGGCCGACGCCGTCATTCTCATCGATTCCTGGGGGTTCATGCTACGCGCGGCCTGGAAACTGCGTGAGGTCCTGCCTGACACGCCGCTGATCAAGTACGTCGCGCCGCAGGTCTTCGCCGCCCGACGGGAGCGCGCCAAGGTGGCGGCTGACACCTTTGATCATTTGCTGGCGATCCATCCCTTTGACGCGCCCTATTTCACCGAGCACGGCATGGATGTGACCTTTGTGGGCAATCCGGCGCTGGAGCGCGATCTCAGCGGTGACGGGCCCGCCTTCCGGGCGCGCCATGGGGTTGCAGAGACGGATCCGCTTCTTCTCATTCTCTTTGGCAGCCGCAAGTCCGAGCTCACGCGTCTGTTCCCGCGCTTCGCCGACGCGGTGAAACGACTGAAAGCCGACCGCCCGGGCCTGAAATTCGTCACCCCGCTCGCATCCTCCATCGCGGCTCAGGCGCAGGAGATGATTGCAGCGGAGACGGCCTTTGCGGATCTGATCGTGGTCGAGAGTGATGAGCGGCGAGACGCCTTCCATGCCGCCGATGCGGCGCTGGCCTGCTCGGGCACCGTAACGCTGGAACTGGCGAGGTTGGGCGTGCCGACCGTGGCGGCCTACCGGCTGGGCTGGCTCGCCTGGGCGGCGGCGCGGTTCTTCCTGATGAAATCGAAATACATTTCGCTCGCCAATATTGCGGCGGATGAAATGCTGATCCCCGAACATGTCCAGACCCGGTGCCGCGGGGACGTGCTGGCGCAAAGCGTCGGCGAGTTGCTGGATGACGCTGGACGCCGGGCCGATGTGTCCAAACGGTTGCGTGAGGTCACCGAGCACATGCGCGGCGCTGGCGGCTCGCCTTCGGCCAACGCCGCTCAAGCGATACTGGGCCTCGTAACTTCCTGACTTGTTTGCCCAACTCCCATGACAGAAGCAATGCATTGCATAACGTAGCATATATGCTACGTTATGCTTTGTATTAAGGAGGAAGTCATGTCAGTACGCGGTCCCTTGCACGCCTTTCATATCGCTGATGCGGATGATGATCCGCAAAAGGCGAAGAACTGGGCGTCAGTGTCCAAGCGCCGGACGCTGGTCATTTGCATCATGGTGTTGATGGGGGTGATCGCGCTTGCGCTTGGCGTGGTGCTCGACGGCGTCGCCGGAGTGCTGACAGAGGGTGAGGGCCTGACGACCTCTGTCACCACCCTGTCGCCGCTATTGTTCGTCTTCGTGTTTCTCGCGATGCGGCTTGATCGCAACCTGTTTCTGGCGAGCCGCCCGGCCTTTTCCTTGCCCGGTGAACCCCATGACGAACGTCAGCAGGCTTTGGTGAGCATGGCCACGCGACGGGGCTTGAAGCTGGCCCTCATCGTGCTCGTGCTGATCACGGCCGTGGGTGTGAGCCCGCTGCCGGCCGCTTACGTCCTGTCCGTGGGGGTTGTCGGCGTCTCGCTCGTCATCGCCGGGCCGCAACTGATCCTGGCCTGGGCCTTGCGCCCGTCCGACTTTGACTTTGACGGTCTGGAGGACGAGGACAGTGATGGCTGAGCCTGTGAATTTCCAGAACCGTGTGAAGACCTATCGCGTGGATCGCGGTCTTTCCCGACAGGAGCTCGCCACACGGGTGCAAGTCCATCCCCAAACGATCGGGGCGATCGAGCGGGGTCAGTTCAATCCCACCATCGAAGTGGCGTTGAGGCTGTCAGAAACGCTGGGCGTGGGGCTGGACGCTCTGTTTTCCCGACAGGGTTTCGGCCCCCTGCAAAGCTGATGTTCAGACAAAAGAAAACCGGCGAAGCACTTGCTTCGCCGGTTCTTTTTGGTTCGGGCTTGAGAAGCGTCTAGCGCTTGTCGATCGCCACGAAATCGCGCTGCGTCGCGCCGGTGAAGGCCTGACGCGGACGACCGATCTTCTGGCTCGGATCCTCGATCATTTCCGACCATTGCGCGATCCAGCCGACGGTGCGGGCCAGGGCGAACAGCACGGTGAACATCTCGGTCGGGAAGCCCATCGCCTTCAGGGTGATGCCCGAATAGAAGTCGATGTTCGGATAGAGCTTCTTCTCGACGAAGTACTCGTCCTCAAGCGCGATCTTCTCCAGCTCCATGGCGACAGCCAGCAGCGGATCATTGCGCACGCCCAGCTCGTCAAGCACGGCGTGGCAGGTCTCGCGCATCACCTTGGCGCGCGGGTCATAGTTCTTGTACACGCGGTGACCAAAGCCCATCAGACGGAACGGATCGTTCTTGTCTTTGGCTTTCGCGACATATTCGGGGATATTGTCCACCGAGCCGATCTCACGCAGCATGTTCAGAGCCGCTTCGTTCGCGCCGCCATGGGCCGGGCCCCACAGCGAGGCGATGCCGGCTGCGATGCAGGCGAACGGATTGGCGCCCGAAGAGCCGGCCAGACGCACGGTCGAGGTCGACGCGTTCTGTTCGTGGTCGGCGTGCAGGGTGAAGATCTTGTCCATGGCGCGGGCGAGGGTCGGGGACACCTCGTATTTTTCCGCCGGGACAGCAAAGCACATCTGCAGGAAGTTCGACGCATAGTCGAGATCGTTCTGCGGCGCCACGAAGGGCTGGCCGATGTGGTATTTGTAGGCGCGCGCCGCGATGGTCGGCATCTTGGCGATCATGCGGTGGGACGCGATCAGGCGGGCCTGCGGGTCATTGACGTCCGTGGAGTCATGATAGAAGGCCGACAGCGCGCCAACCGTTCCGACCATGATCGCCATCGGGTGGGCGTCACGGCGGAAGCCGCGGAAGAACTGGTCGAACTGGTCATGCAGCATGGTGTGGCGGCGGATCGTCCAGTCAAACTCTTCGAGTTCCTTGGCGTTCGGCAGCTCACCGTTTTGCAGCAGATAGGCCACTTCGATGAAGCTGGCGTTGTCGGCCAGCTGATCGATCGGATAACCGCGATACAGAAGCGTGCCTTCATCGCCATCGATATAGGTGATCTGGCTTTCGCATGACGCGGTGGAGGTGAAGCCGGGGTCAAAGGTGAAAACGCCCGCATTCTTGTACAGCGCGCGGATGTCGATCACGTCCGGACCCAGCGAGCCGCCATACACAGGCAGGTCATAGGTCTCGCCATTAATCGACAGTTGCGCGGAACCTTTCGGTTGAATCTTGTTTTCCATATCTCCAACCCCTTTTGTGTGGGTCATGACGGACGCGGCCTGAATAGGGGCGCGGCCTAGTCCATCACGTCATTGAGCCGATCCAGAACCTCATCGCGTCCCAGAACAGCCAGTACGAAACTCATGTCCGGCGCTGGCGCGCCGCCGGTGAGGGCCGCTCGAAGCGGTTGACCCACCTTGCCGAAGCCAACCTCCTCAGCCTCTGCGAAAGCGTTAAGCACATCGCCCAAAGCCGCCTCGGTCCAGTCCGGCGTATCCCTTAGCACGTCCGCAAGACGCGACAGCCGCGCCCGGGCGTCATCATTGATCGCCTTGGCGGACTTGCCCGTCAGTTCGATCGGGCGCGGACGAATAAGGAAATAGGTTTGATCCTCCAGCTCTGCGAGGGTCGCCGCGCGTTCTTTCAGCACTTTCATCGCTGAAGAAACCCAGACTTTCGCCTGATCATCAAGACGCAGATCGTCGCGGCCTTGAAGGCGGTCCCAGAGCAGATCCGTCAGACGCGCATCCTCGGCGCGTTTCATATGCCAGGCGTTCACGCTCGACATCTTGTCAAAATCGAGCCGCGCCGGGGCCTTGCCCAGACCCTTGAGGTCGAAGGCCGCGGCCATCTCGGCGTCGGTGAAATATTCCTGATCGCCCTTGGACCAGCCCAGCCGCAGCAGATAATTGCGCAGGCCTTCGGGCAGATAGCCCATATCGCGATAGGCTTCGACGCCCAGTGCGCCATGGCGCTTGGACAGCTTCTTGCCATCGGGCCCATGGATCAGCGGGATGTGGGCAAAGACCGGAATCTCCCATCCCATCGCCTGATAGATCTGGGTCTGACGACCCGCATTGGTCAGGTGATCATCGCCGCGGATGATGTGGGTGACGCCCATATCGTGGTCATCGACGACCACGGCGAGATTATAGGTCGGGTTGCCGTCACCGCGCAGCAGTACGAGATCGTCAAACTCCTTGGCGCCCCAGCGCACCTGACCCTGAACCGCATCCTCGATCACGGTGTCGGTATCGGCGGCGCGGAAGCGGACGACGAAAGGCGTATCGGCGGGCGCTTCAGAGGCGTCGCGATCCCGCCAGGGCGAGCGCAGGGCGCGGCCCTCGGCGAAGGCCTGTTCGCGCAGGGCCTCGGTTTCTTCCGGGGTGCAATAGCAGCGAAAGGCGGCGCCTTTTTCGATCAGGGCGTCCACGACGTCACGGTGACGGTCGGCGCGGGCGAATTGCGAGACCGCCTCGCCATCCCATTTCAGACCCAGCCAGCTCAGCCCGTCTAGAATCGCCTGAACGGTCTCGTCGGTCGAACGCGCGCGGTCGGTATCCTCGATACGAAGCTTGAATTCGCCGCCATTCGCCTGGGCGAACAGGGCGTTGAACAGCGCCGTACGCGCGCCGCCGATATGCAGATAGCCGGTCGGTGAGGGCGCGAAACGCGTGATGATTTTCATGGTGTCTTGCAATTGCGAATTCATGCTGCAGTGCGAAGGGAGGTGCTCTTTAGCACGCCAAACCGTCTCCGTCATAGCCTCCGCCTGATGTTCACGCCATGATGAAGGTGTGAAATCGCTAAAGTTTCCACTCCTGGGGGAATTCCCGGCCTTGCGTCGAGCCGTAGCGGCTGGACTGGGCGGGCCATTGGCGCTCACTTCACCTGATCCCTATCGTCTGATCCTGTGGGCTCCGGTCGCGCTGGCGATTGGAGCGGCCGCCTATTTCTCCTGGCCCTCCGAGCCTGGATTGGCGCCTGTTCATGCCGGACTGGGCCTGAGCCTGTCGGCGGCGGCGCTATGGGGCGCGCGCCGGGACGCAGTCACCCTTTATGCGATGGTGCTGATGTTGGGCCTGACTGCCGGTTTCGCTTTGGCGCGCGAGAGGGCCCACGCCTTGGGGGCGCCGAACCTTGAGGCCTTTCAGTCCGAGCGCAGCGCTCAGATCACAGGCTGGATCGAGCGGGTTGAGCGAATGGAGGGTCGTGCGCGTCTTGTGATCCGGGTTCATACGCTGGGACATGCCGATACGCCGCCTTACAGGGTCCGCATCCGCGCCGGACTGGACGGTTTCGAGCCTGGCGACGCGATTCAGGTGCGCGCCCGGCTCGCACGGCCGTCTGCACCTGTGGCGGCGGGCGGCTATGATCCGGCGCGTGCGGCCTGGTTCGATCAGATCGGTTTGACGGGCTACGCGATTTCAGATCTGGAGCGCGCCGTGATCGGGGCGTCTGCGCCTCCTGGCCTGATCCTGGCGCGTTTCCGGTGGCGCTTGTCCGAGCACTTGCAGTCCCGCACAGACCCGCGCACCGGTGCAGTCGCCGCCGCATTGCTGACTGGCGAGCGCGCCCGGGTCAGCCGCGAGGACGCCGAAGCGCTGCGCCTGTCAGGGCTCGGCCATATTCTCGCGATCTCCGGCCTTCACATGGCGCTGTTCGCGGGCGGAGCCTATTGGTTGATCCGTCTGGGGTTTGCTATGTGGGAGCCTTGGGCGCGCGCCCATGACCCGCGAAAACCCGCCGCCCTTGGCGCGCTGATCGCGGCGAGCCTCTATCTGGTCATCTCGGGCGCCGCGGTCTCTACGCAGCGCGCCTACATCATGGCGTTCGTGGTGTTGATGGGCGTCCTGTTTGACCGTCAGGCCTTCTCCATGCGCTCACTGGCGCTGGCGGCGATTCTGATCCTGCTCATCGCGCCAGAAAGCGTTATCGAGCCGGGCTTCCAGATGAGCTTCTCGGCTGTGGCGGCCCTGATCGCTAGCTTTGACGCCTATAAGCGCTGGCGGCCCGAAGGCGGCTTCTCGACTTCGCTTATCGGCAAGGTGAAGGATGCGCTCGCCGGGCTCAGCGCCACCTCCCTCATTGCCGGGGCGGCGACAGGCGCGTTCGCCGTTTTCCATTTCCAGCGCATGGCCGCCTATGGGCTCATCGCCAATCTGCTGGCCATGCCGGTTTTCACCTTCTGGGTCATGCCCGCTGGCGGCGCGGCGCTTGTCTTCTCGCCTCTGGGACTGGAGCGGCCCTTTCTCTGGCTCATGGATCAGGGGCTGAGGCGGGTGCTCGACATCGCCTACTGGGCGTCATCTCTGGACGGCGCCGTGGTGGGGGCGAACGCTGCGGACCCGGCGCTGGTGGCGCTCTACGGGCTGGGCTTTGCGTGTCTGGTGATCGGGCTCGGATGGATGCGGGTGACCGGAGGCGCGCTGATTGCGATCGCGATCGGCCTGTTCATGGTCCAGACCCCGCCCCAGATGATGATCACCGATGGCGGCGTGGTGCTGGCGCGTTTTGAAGGCGGGGGCGAGGAGTTCGCGGTCTCGGACCGAAGGCGCGGTCGCTTTGATGCGCGCGTCTTCCTGCAGCGCGCAGGCGTCAGCAGCACACCCGAACGCGCGGCGCTCCGCTGTGACACTCTGGGCTGTACCGGTCGAACGGCCGAGGGATTGCTGCTGGCTGTCACAGGATCTGCGGAATCACTGGAGTCGGATTGTGCCTACGCGGATCTGATCGTGTTTGACGGCGAGGTCTCCGCGTGGCGCAAGCGAAGATGCCGGGCGCTGGTGCTGGATGACGCCGCCCGCGCCGAATTGGGCGGAATGGAGTTCTGGGTTCAGGACGGGCAGGTCGTGCGCATGCGCAGCGCTCAGGCGATGCGGCGGGAACGCTTGTGGGGGAGAGGTTCTGAAACCTGATCGCTAGAGCGCTTGCAGGCCGCGTTGCTCCATGCGCCAGAGCAGGGCGTCAACCCGGTCCTGGCCAAAGAAGGGTTCGCCCTCAAAGACCATCAAAGGCACGCCCCAATGGCCGGCGGCGTCCTGGTTGGCTTCATTCTCGATGATCTGCCTGTCGATGCGGTCAGACTGCGCATCGGATTCGGCATTGAGCCAGTCCGCATCCAGTCCGGCCGTGCTGGCGGCGTCATCCAGGGCGCCGTCATCGGTCCAGGGGGTGTTGAACCCGGCGCTGGTTCCGCCCCAGATCCGGCGGCTGGCGGCGGCGATATAGGCGAGCCCATCGCCGGCTTCAGCGGCGAGAACGCCCAGACGATTGAGATAGGCGATACGCGGCTGATCGGCCGCGATCTTCAGGGTCGCGAGATCCTGAACAATGGGATCGGGTGAGGGCGCAGAGATGGGCAGCCCCAGACGCTCCGCCTCGCGCGCCACGTCGATGAGGACATAATGGATCCACCGCGGATCGCGCTCTTCAAAGAAGTGCGGACTCCTGACGGCCAACGGACGAACGATGCGGACATCCACCGTGAAGGCGTACCGCTCCCGCAGCTCAAGAAGTCGTTGCGCGGCGATATAGCTGTAGGGGCTTCGGAAGGACCAGTAGAGGTCAAGGCTGAGCGGTGCGGCGTCGGTCATGAGTCTGGCGTCCTCAAAAGGGTGCGCCAGACTATCCTCGCTCGATCAGCGCGCCTAGTGATAGCGGCGGATGAGGCCCACGAGACGCCCCTGAACCTTCACCTCGTTCGGGCCGAAGATACGGGTCTCATAGGCGGGGTTCGCCGCTTCGAGCGCAATCGAGCCGCCCTTCTTGCGCAGCTTCTTCAATGTGGCTTCCTCGTCATGGACGAGGGCGACCACGATGTCGCCGGTATTGGCGGTGTCGCCGCGCTTGATGATCACAAGGTCGCCATCCAGGATTCCGGCCTCGATCATGGAATCGCCGTGCACTTCCAGCGCGAAGTGCTCGCCGCCCGAAATCATCTCGGCGGGAACGGGCAGGCGATCGGTTTCATGCTGGATCGCCTCGATGGGCACGCCCGCAGCGATCCGGCCGAGAACCGGCACTTCCACGCCATGGCTGCGCTCGTCAGAGGCGCTGGATCCGAAGTCCGCGCTGACGACGTTGGTCTTCAAGGGGGCGGGCGAATTGCCGGACCCGCCCTGGGGCAGCTTGAGCACTTCCAGCGCGCGGGCGCGATGAGCGAGGCGGCGGATGAAGCCGCGTTCCTCGAGCGCCGAGACCAGACGGTGAACGCCGGATTTGGAGGCGAGGTTCAGCGCCTCCTTCATTTCATCAAAGGAAGGCGATACGCCGTCTTCGGACAGACGCTTGTTGATGTAGAGCAAAAGCTCGTGCTGCTTTTTGGTCAGCATGATCGCCTCTTGGAACAAAATAGAAACTCTAGAAGTGTTCTATGCATGTTCCATCTTAACGTCAAGTGAAGGCCCAGCGTCAGGCGCGCCCCATGAGGGTGCGCGTCGCCAACGTCACATCCTCCTGCCGCATCAGGCTTTCGCCCACCAGCAGAGCCTTGGCGCCAGCCTCCTGCAAACGCACCGCGTCGTCACGGATGAAAATGCCGCTTTCGGCCACCAGAACGCGATCATCGCCCACAATGGGAGCAAGGGTTTCAAAGGTTTCCAGGCTGGTTTCAAAGGTGCGAAGATTGCGGTTGTTCACCCCCACGAGCGGGCTCGGCAGGGCGAGGGCGCGCTTCATTTCGTCCGCGTCGTGCACCTCGACGAGGGCATCCATGCCCCATTTGAACGCTTCCTCGATCAGGTCCGCGGCGAGGGAATCATCCACGCTCGCGAGAATCACCAGAATGCAGTCCGCACCCAGCGCCCGTGATTCGGCCACTTGCCACCGATCATAGAGAAAGTCCTTGCGCAGGACGGGCAGGTCGACCGCCGCGCGGGCGGCGATGAGATAATCGTCATGGCCCTGAAAGCTCGGCGCGTCGGTCAGCACGGACAGGCAGCTTGCGCCGCCGTCCTCATAGGCCTTGGCGAGTACCGGCGGATTGAAGTCCGCCCGGATCAGGCCTTTCGAGGGGCTGGCTTTCTTCACTTCCGCGATCAGGCCCAGACCGTTCGCGTTCGCATCGCGTTCCAGCGCCGCCTTGAAGCCGCGGACTGGGCTGGCGTCCTGCGCCCGCTCGCACACCGCTTCATAAGAGAGGCGGGCTTTGCGCTCGGCGACATCGGCGCGCTTGTAGGCTTCGATACGGGTGAGGACATCGCTCATGGGAGACTCTTCAGGCTGGGTCAGGCGTTGCTGGCGCGAACAAGCGCGTCGAGAGCGGATTGCGCGCGGCCCTCATCAATAGCGCTGGCGGCGAGCGCCGCGCCGGATTTCAGATCATCGGCGAGCCCCGCGAGTTTCAGCGCCGCCGCAGCGTTCAGAAGCACGATATCGCGATAGGGGCCTTTTGCGCCCTTGAGCAGATCGCGGATCGCCTGGGCGTTCTCTTCAGGCTCACCCCCCTTGAGATCTTCAAGACCTGCGCGGGGCAGACCGGCGTCTTCGGGTATGGTCTCGTATTCGCGGATGGCGCCATCGGGGAAGAGCTCTGCCACATGGCTGACGCCCGTGGTGGTGATCTCATCCAGCCCGTCCTCGCCGTGCACGATCATGGCCGCTTCCGCGCCGAGCCCCCGCAGGGCTTCAGCCATGGGAACCAGCCATTTGCGATCAAACACGCCCAGCAGCTGACGTTTTGCACCCGCCGGATTGGAGAGCGGACCGAGCAGGTTGAAGATCGTGCGCACGCCCAGGATCTTGCGCGCCGGCCCCACATGGCGCACCGCGCCGTGATGGGCCTGCGCGAAGAGAAAGCCCACCCGGGCTTCAGACAAGGCCGCTTCCACCTGCGCCGGGCTGGCGAACAGGTTCACGCCCAGACTTTCGAGCACTTCAGCGGAGCCGGATTTGGAGGAGGCGGCCTTGTTGCCATGCTTGGCGACAACCGCGCCTGCGCCCGCAGCGACCAGAGCGGCGGCGGTCGAGATGTTCCACGTGCCCCGCGCATCCCCGCCCGTGCCGCAGGTGTCTATGGCGGTTGCGGGCGCCTTTACGGGCGTCATGCGAGCGCGCATCGCCTTTGCGCCGATCATCAGGGCTTGCGGGCTTTCTCCAAGCGCGGTCAGCGCCAGCAGGAAGCCGCCAATCTCGACCGGATCAGCCTGACCTTCCATCAGGGCGTCAAACGCAGCCTCAAGCGCAGGCGCCTCCGGCTCCTGTCCCTGAGCGAGGGCGTGAATGGCGGGACGCATGCGGCTCATGCCGCCTGCTCCGACGCCATACCCGCCAGACGCAGGAAATTGCCGATCAGGGCATGGCCGTGTTCAGAGGCGATGGATTCGGGGTGGAACTGCACGCCATGAATGGGACGGGTCTTGTGCATCAGTCCCATGATCTCGCCATCGGCTGTATGGGCGTTGGCGACAAGCTCGGTGCCGTCGGGCAGATCAACGGCGAGCGAATGATAGCGCGTGGCGTTATAGGGCGAGGGCAGGCCCTCGAACACGCCGGTGCCGTCATGTTCGATCGGGCTGGTCTTGCCATGCATGATGGCCTTGGCTTGAACCACCTTGCCGCCAAACACCTGACCAATGGACTGGAACCCCAGGCAGACGCCGAAGATCGGCAGGTCTTTCGGGGCCGTCTTGATCAGGTCCAGACAGATGCCCGCCCGATCCGGATCACACGGGCCGGGGCTGATCAGAATGCCCTTGGGATCAAGCGCCAGCGCTTCGGCGGCGCTCATGGCGTCATTGCGGATGACGCGCGTCGGCGCCCCCAGCTCCTGGACATAGTGGACCAGGTTGAAGGTGAAGCTGTCATAATTGTCGATGATCAACAGCATGGGCGGCTCGCGCATCGGTGAAATGAGCTGTGGAACTTAAGCAAGCCCGTGCGCGCCGCCAACCGCGACTCGCTGTAAATACGCTTTGATGATGCGAACTGCTTCATATGCGCCGCACCTGGGTTCGGCTCTGGCCGCTGGCTTCATGCTGGTCGCAGCGCTCGCCTATAATCTGGGCGCGCAGTCAGGTGAGCCTGAAGCGGTCGCGTCCGAGATCGGCGTGGCGTCTGAAACCGGATCGGCATTCTGGCCCGGCGTTATCCGTGTCGAGGCGACGCAGCGGATTGAAGCGGAGGTTTCGCTTCGCGGGGAAGAACCCATCCCGGTCATCGAGTCTCCGACCCCTGTCGCAGCGCCGATGCTGACCCCGCGTCGTCCGCAACTGGCGATCATCATGGATGATGTGGGGCTGGATGTGGCGGCGGCTGAGCAATTGCTGGCGCTGGACGCACCGCTGACCCTCTCGATCCTGCCCTATGCGGAGGCCGCGCCCGTGATCGCCCGCCGAGCGGCGGATGCGGGGCGTGAAGTCTTCGTGCATCTGCCCATGGAGCCGGTTGGCGTGGAGGATCCGGGTCCGTACGCGCTGACGGAATTCCAGAGTGCGGACGAAATGTCCTCTCGCATACGCTGGGCCTTCTCGCGCGTGCCGGGAGCGACAGGCTTCAACAACCATATGGGCAGCCGTCTGACATCGGACCGCCGCGCCATGGACGCTTTGTTCACAGCGGGGGCATTTCCCTCACAGCTGATCTTTGTGGATTCCCTGACCCATCCCCGCTCGCAGGCGGCGCGCTCTGCCCGGGCTGCGGGCCTCAACGCGCTGACGCGGGATGTGTTTCTGGATCATGCGCCTGATGAAGCCTCGGTCAGCGCCCAGCTCAATCTTGCACTCGCTCTCGCGCTTCAGAACGGTCAGGCGATCGCCATTGGCCATCCAAGGCCGCAGACCCTGGCCGTGCTCGCCGACCTGACGCGTCGCGCCGAGGCGGTCGGTGTGGAGCTCGTGACCGTCCAGGCGCTGAGCGCGACCGCGTCTTCCGAAATCGAGAGCTAGACGAAACGCCAGGCTTCGGATGCGGCCCGGAACAGGGCGCGGGCCTTGTTGACCGTTTCCTGATGCTCGGACTCTGGATCGGAATCGAGCACGACCCCTGCGCCAGCCTGAACATGCATGCGCCCGTCCTTGACGATGGCGGTGCGCAAGGCGATGGCCATGTCCATATCCCCATTGGCGCCGAAATAACCCACAGCGCCCGCATAGATGCCGCGGCGATGGGGTTCGAGCTCGTCGATGATCTCCATGGCGCGCACCTTGGGGGCGCCCGACACCGTGCCTGCCGGGAAACCGGCCATCAGGGCGGAAATGGCGTCTTCGCCCTCGCCAAGCTCGCCTTCCACATTGGAGACAATGTGCATGACATGGCTGTAGCGCTCGATGATCTCGCGCTCCGTCACTCGGACCGTGCCCGCCTTGGCGACCCGGCCCACATCATTGCGCCCGAGATCGAGCAGCATCAGGTGCTCGGCGCGTTCCTTGGGATCGGCGCGCAGATCGGCCTCATGGGCCTGATCGGCTTCTTCCGAATTGCCGCGTGGACGCGTGCCTGCAATGGGGCGGACGGTGACGGTGTCGCCGCGCAGCCGCACCAGGATTTCCGGGCTCGAGCCGACAATGGCGAAGCCGGGCAGGTTGAAGAAGTAGAGGAAAGGCGAGGGGTTGGTGCGCCGCAGGGACCGGTAGAGTGACAGCGGCGTCGCCGTGTAGGGCGCGGAGAAGCGCTGGCTGGGCACGACCTGGAAAATGTCGCCTGCGCGGATGTAGTCCTTCGCCGTCTCGACATTCTGACGGTATTGCGCCGGCTCCATATTGCTGACGGGCTCTTCCAGCGTCCAGGGCGCGGCGGAACCCGCGATCGGCGCCGGCGCGTCCAGTCGTGCGAAGACCGCTTCGATCCTGCGGCGCGCAGCATCGACCTGCAGTTCGGCTTCCATGCCCGGCTTGGGACGCACTGGCGCGGCGACAAGGATTTCCTGACGCAGGGCGTCAAACACCACCATGACGCGCGGACGCAGCAGCTGTCCCTCAGGCAGGTCCAGCGGATCCGGTCCGGCATGGTTGGGCAGACGCTCGACCTGACGGATCGTGTCATAGCCGAGATAGCCAAAGAGACCCGCCGCGATCGGCGGCAGGCCGGAGGGCAGGGTGAGGCGGCTCTCGTCAATCAGTTTGCGCAGCGATTGCAAGGGCTTGTCTGCGCTGGGCTCGAATGCGCCCGGCGCAACGCCGGGGGCGGGCGCGGTGGCGATCTCGGCCACATCGCCCCGGCAACGCCAGATGAGGTCCGGATCAAGCCCGATGGCGGAGTACCGCCCCCGGAAAGCGCCGCCCTCGACGCTTTCCAGCAGGAAGGTGTTGGTGTTGTGCGACGCCAGTTTGAGATAGGCGGAAACGGGCGTTTCCAGATCATCCACGCGCGTCGCGGTCAGAAGGGCGGTCTGCCCGCGCGCGCACAGCTCTGTCGCCGTCTCGAGATCCGGGGCGAAAGCGGTCATGACGCGCCTGTTATTGTGCGGTGGTGCGTCCCAGAGCCTGATCGATCAGGTCCTGGTTCTGACGCACATCGTAGGCGTTGATCAGCGCATTGGTGACGATCTGGGTCGCATCATCGCGCAGTTCGCCCGTCATCTCGTTGCGCTGGGCCTGGGTCACCGCGCCGCCCTCGGCTGCAATCACCTCATCCACGAGCACCAGGGCGCGGGTGGTCTGGTTGTCAGCGCGGGAAACAAAGCGTCCGCCTTCGGGTTGACGGAAGGCCTGAGCGACAAGCTGGGCGTTGAACGGGCCCGCGGTTTCTTCCCGCCCGAGCACAGCCGATTCAACCCGTGCGCCAGCGCCTAGGGATGCTGCAATGGCGTCAAGGGTTTCACCGGCGTCGAGCCGGGCCTGCACGTCGTCGACCACCTCCTGAAGGCGGTTGTCGGTTTCCCGCATGACCCAGAAACGCGTAGCGTCTTCACGCACTTCGTCCAGCTCGTAGAGACGGGCGGGTTCAATCTCGTCCACGCGGACCACGAAATACCCGCCATCCTCGCCATAGCCTTCAAGATCCGTCGCAAAACCCTGCTGGGCCGCGAAAGCGGCGGACAGGATGTCCGGGTTCTGTAGCAGGGTCAGGGCCGGCTCGCGGTCGGGCGAATACCCGTTTGCGCCGACAAAATCGATGCGCTCGGCGAACAGTCCCGCCTCGCGCGCAGCCTCTTCCAGCGTCGCGCCATTGCCGCGCGCTTCCTCGAAGACTCCCAGCGCGTCCAGCATCATGCCTTCTGCGGTGTCGCGCGCCAGTTCCGTGCGAAGCTCGCTCTCAACGGCGGCGAAATCGGGCGTGTCGGGATCATTGGCGGCGTCAATGCGCAGCACGCGCCAGCCCAGCTGACTCTCCACGGCCGCCAGCTCACCCGCCTGCATCTGGAAGGCGCGTTCGGCGATCTGGGCGTCCGGGACCTGATAGGCTTCCACATCCGCCAGAGCGACTTCGTCTCCAAGGCCGAGCTCGGCGACGACAGAGGCGACGGACTCGCCGGCGCCCAGACGCGCGGCGGCGGTTTCCGCGGTTTGCTGATCCGGGGCGGGCCATTGGGTCAGGGAGCGCGTCGCCGGATCGGCCAGCTCGCCGTTTTCAAGGCGATAGTCATAGAGCGCCTGCAGGTCTTCCTCGCTCACCTCAACATCCCGCAGCAGATCTGTCGGGGTGATGCGGACCAGGGTCAGCCGACGTTGCTCGGCGCGTTCGAAAATGCGGGCGTTCTCGCCGATGAAGGCGGTCAGGGTCTCATCATCCGGGGCTTCAGGCGTTTCAACCAGAACAGGACGCAGGAAAAGCGCGCGCAGGCTGCGGCGTTCATTCTCGTAAGCCGCCCGGATTTCGGCGTAGATGTCCGGCGCGCGGACGCCGCCCAGCGCAGCAGCGACAAACTGGGCGCGGCGCAGTTCGCTGGTGATGTCGGATTCAAACTGACGCTCGGCCATGGAGCCGCGATAGCCGTTTTCGCGCAGGATGGAGGCGTAGGTGCCCGGATCGAACTGATTGGTGAACGGGTTCTGGAAGGCCGGGATCGACCGCAGGGTTTCAAACAGCGTGTCGTCAGAGATCGTCAGGCCCATCTGATCCGCCTTGGCGTCCACCGCGGTCTCGGCGATGAGGCGGCGCACCACAGAATCACCCAGGCCCATCTGGTCCGCCTGCTCACGCGTGATCTGGGGATTGTCGCGCTGGATCTGGAAGAGCTGGCGCTCATAATTGCGCTGCACCTCGGATGCGCTGACGGTCTGGGGACCGACGACGAGCGCAGACGTGCCGCCGCCGCTGAAAATGTCGCTGACGCCCCACAGCGCGAATGCGGCGATGAGAAGCGCGATGATCATGCCGCCGATAATGGGCGAACGGGCGAGCGAGCGGATAAGCGAAAGCATGGAGCGTTCCAGATCAGGCCTAGGGGCGGGTGGGTATGCGGCGGGACCGTAGCCGGGCGGGGCTTGTGCGGCAAGCAGGCCAGTGCGTTGCAGCCGGGTTCTTGCACTGCTATCCCAGCGCGCCGCTTCTTCTAAGCGGCCAAACAAGAACGCAGGACGGGGATGGCGACGATGCGGCGCAAGCTGGTGGCGGGCAACTGGAAGATGAACGGGCTCTTGGCTGACCGGGCGTTCCTGACCGAACTTTCCGCTGCGCTGTCGCAGACTCCAGACGCGGATATCCTTTTATGTCCGCCCGCAACCCTGATCCTGGCCATGGCGCAGACCAAGCCCGAATGGCTGATGCTGGGCGGGCAGGACTGCGCCATGACGCAATCGGGCGCGCATACCGGAGATGTCAGCGCGCGGATGCTGGCGGATCTGGGCTGCAGCCATGTCATTGTCGGGCATAGCGAACGTCGCGCCGATCATGGCGAGGACAATGCGATTGTGCGCGCAAAGGCGAAAGCGGCGCTGGAGGCGGGGCTCACGCCCATACTCTGTGTCGGGGAAACGCTCGAGCAACGCGAATCGGGAGACGCTGAAGCGGTCGTCATCACCCAGATGCGCGCCAGCCTTCCCGAGTGCGCCGCAGACCAGATCGTCATCGCCTATGAACCGGTCTGGGCGATCGGCACCGGGCGCACCGCCAGTCCTGAGGACGCCCAGGCCATGCACGCCGCCTTGCGCGCGGCCTGGCCGGGTTCTGATGGCGACGCGCTGCGCATTCTCTATGGCGGTTCCATGAACCCTGCGAATGCAGACGCGCTGTTGTCGCAATCTGATATTGATGGCGGCCTCATAGGCGGCGCCAGCTTAAAGCCCGAACAGTTCGCCTCAATAATCCGTACGCTCCGGTAAGGCGTTCTTCAGAGTTTTTATTTAGTCTCCCCGGTTGAATAAGGAATTGGCCTGATCAACAGGCGGGGTGGTGCATGAGCGAAATCGATTACAGCCGCGCGAGCGTGGCGCTCTACGATCCGGTGTCCGTCAACCAGCGCACAACGCGATATTCTCTCCACGAGATTGGTTTTCGCGACATTTTCCAGCTCAACACCCTGTCAGAGCTGCGCCGGATCGTGCAGGACGACGCGCCGCATCTGATCATTGCGGAAACCGCGGATCATGAGGCGGAAGTGTTCAGGCTCGTGCGTGCGATCCGCTCGGGCGAACTGTCCAACAATCCGTTTGTCGCGCTCTTGCTGACATCCTGGCGTCGCGACGCCGATCTGGTGCGCAACGCCATTGGCTGCGGCGCGGATGATCTACTGATCCGGCCGCTCTCCAACAGCTTTGTCGAAGACCGCATTCGCACCCTGATCCGGGCCCGCAAGCCGTTCATCGTGACCAGTGACTATATTGGCCCGGACCGTCGTCGCGACAAGGAACGCGGCGCGGGCGCCGTGAAGCCGATCGAGGCGCCCAACGTGCTCAAGGCGGTCGTCACCAACGACATCGAGGCGCTGCAGAAAGCTCATGCCTGGATCGATGAGGCTCAGCGCACGGTTGAGGGCGAACGCCTGCGCCGCCTGTGCATGCGCATCATTGTGGGCGCGGAAGCGGGCATGCGGGAGATGAAGGTCGGCCGCCAGCCGGCGATCGATCTGTCGGAGTTCGAAAACAGCGCGCGCGAGCTTCGGGCTCGCATGGCGAAGTTCCGCTCCAGCGAAGCCTCCCGTGTCGCCAAGGCCTTGGTCGACGTCTCTCAGGAATTGCGTGAACAGGCCGGCCTTACCCACGCCAACCTCTCGCTGGCCAAGGAGCTCTCCATGGCCGCCTATGTCGCCTATGCCGGAGATGACGGTATGGAGCGCTCCCAGGAAGAGATGGCCAAAGCGGCTGAAGCGCTCCAGAGGCGCATGGCGGCGGCGTCCAAGCGCAAGATACAGGTGGAAGGTGGCGCTCCGCCTGAAGCTGAGCTAAAACGCGCGGCCAACTAGTCCGTCGCGGTCCTCGCGCGGACGAACTCTGTTTATTCGGAAACGCCGCGCAATGACTGCTGTCCTTCTGATCATCCACGTTCTTATCGCCGCCGCGCTGACCGGCGTCATCCTGATGCAACGCTCTGAGGGCGGCGCTCTGGGCATTGGCGGCGGTGGTCCCGGCGGCATGATGAGCGGCCGCGGCGCGGCCAACCTGCTGACGCGCGTCACCATGATCCTGGGCGCGCTGTTCATCGGCAACTCCATCCTGCTCGCCATCATTTCGGGCGTCACCACGTCCTCCGGTTCGGTCCTGGACCGCGTCGGCGAGACCCAGACCAATTCCGATCTGCCCTTTGGCGATCTGGAAGGGCTTGAAACCGATGTGCCTGCGCCGACTGATGAAGCGCCTGCCGACCCTGCACCGGCTTCCGATGACGCTCCTGCGCAGGATGAGCCGGCCCAGGACCCTGATTTGCCGAACTGATAAGCGATAGGGGCGCGCGATGTTCACATTGCTCGACCCCGTGTCCGCACTGCTCTGGCCGTCAGCCGCCCATTTGGCGCTGACGGCCTTTCTGTATCTGTGGCTGACGCTTGAGCGCGCTGGCGCCGTCATGTCCCGGCGCAATCGCTATGACGATTTCACGCGGGTGGACGCCGATCAGGGGCGCGGCGCGCGCGTAGCGGCGAATCTGCGCAACCAGTTTGAAGCGCCGCCCTTCTTTCACATGCTGGTTCTGGCGCTGGTTCTCGCTGGCGAGCCTCTGTTTTTACAGCTCGTTCTGGCCTGGATCTTTGTGGCGGGGCGTCTCGCACACACGCTGGTTCAGACTATGACGGGCAATGTGGTGCTGCGCGGTGTCGTGTTCTCCATCAACTTCCTCGCGCTCTGCGCGATGTGGGTGATTTTCTTCGTCCGCATGCTCAACAGCGCTTAACCGCGATTTCCACGGTCAAGTTCAGATCGGGCGCTTTTGTCGGGGACGATTCTGCGCTAAGCAGTCCGCCCATGCCGCGATACATTTTCATAACCGGCGGCGTGGTCTCCTCCCTTGGTAAAGGCCTCGCTTCCGCCGCACTCGGCGCGCTTTTGCAAGCGCGCGGGTATAAAGTCCGTCTGCGTAAGCTCGACCCGTATCTCAATGTGGATCCGGGCACGATGTCGCCTTATCAGCATGGCGAGGTCTACGTCACCGATGACGGGGCCGAGACCGATCTCGATCTGGGCCATTACGAGCGCTTCACCGGCGTGTCCGCCCATCAGAGCGACAACATCACCACGGGCCGCATCTATTCCGAGATCATCGAGCGCGAGCGTCGCGGCGATTATCTGGGCGCGACCGTGCAGGTGATCCCGCACGTCACCGACGCCATCAAGAATTTCGTCCTGTCGGACGCCGGCGATGTGGATTTCGTCCTGTGCGAGATCGGCGGCACGGTGGGCGACATTGAAGGCCTGCCGTTCTTCGAGGCGATCCGTCAGCTTGGTCAGGAGCTGGGCCGCGACAACGCCATCTTCATCCACGTCACGCTGTTGCCTTTCATCAAGGCGGCGGGCGAGATGAAGACCAAGCCGACCCAGCACTCGGTCAAGGAATTGCGCTCCATCGGCATCCAGCCCGACATCCTGCTGTGTCGCTGCGAAATTCCGATCGACCCCAGCGACAAGCGCAAGATCGCGCTGTTCTGCAATGTGCCCGAGAACGCCGTCATCGAGGGTCGCGACGCGGCCTCGCTCTATGACGTGCCGCTCGAATATCACGGGCAGGGGCTCGACAAGGTCGTGCTCGAGCGCTTCCGCATGGAAGACGCGCCCGAGCCGGACCTGACTATCTGGAACGGCATTTCCGAGGCCGTGAACAATCCCGATGGCGAAGTCACCATTGCGGTCGTGGGCAAGTACACGGTTCTGGTGGACGCCTACAAATCGCTTCTGGAAGCCCTCAACCATGGCGGCATCGCCAATCGGGTGAAAGTGAAGGTGAAATGGCTCGACGCCAGCCAGTTCGAGAATGCGGACAACCTCATCGAGCTTGAGGACATGCACGCCATTCTGGTGCCCGGCGGCTTTGGCGAGCGCGGCGCGGAAGGCAAGATCGCGGCGGCGCGCTTCGCCCTGGAACGCAAGATCCCGTATTTCGGCATCTGTTTCGGCATGCAGATGGCGGTCATCGAGGCGGCGCGCAATCTCGCCGGTCTTGAGGGCGCGAGCTCGTCAGAATTTGGCGAACCCAAAGTGCCGCTCGTGGGCCTTCTCACCGAATGGGTGAAGGATAACGAGACCATTCGTCGACACGCCGGCGGCGATCTGGGTGGCACCATGCGTCTGGGCGCGTTTCCGGCAGCCCTGAAAGAAGGCAGCAAGGTGCGCGAGATCTACGGCCAGGCCGCGATCCATGAGCGTCACCGTCACCGCTATGAAGTGAACATCGCCTACAAGGACGAGCTGGAAAAAGCCGGTCTGGTGTTCTCCGGCCTGTCGCCGGACGGGGTTCTGCCCGAGATCGTGGAGTATGCCGACCACCCCTGGTTCATCGGCGTTCAATACCATCCCGAGTACAAGTCCCGCCCGTTTGATCCCCATCCGCTGTTCGCAAGCTTTGTGGCGGCGGCCAAGGAACATAGTCGTCTGGTGTAACAGCCCTGTTGCATCAGGCCGCGCAAACCGGTATAGCCCGCGGCTCATTCGCGCGAAGTGTTCTTTGTGCGATCCCGAGTCATTCGCGTTTGAGAACGTAAGGAGAGACCGATGGCGGTCCCTAAGCATAAAGTCACCCGCTCCAAGCGCGGCATGCGTCGCGCGCACGACGCCATCGGCACGACGGCGTACATCGAAGACAAGGATTCCGGCGAACTGCGCCGTCCGCACCACATCGATCTGAAGACCGGCATGTACCGCGGTCGTCAGATCCTGGACGGCCAGGACGACTAAGCCGGACGCCGCGCCGCATTGGCGGCGCGCAGTCTGACAGAAAAAGCCCTGCACCAGACCCGGTGCAGGGCTTTTCGCATTTGCATGCCTCGTTTATGAAGCGCGCAGCAAAAGCACCAGAGCCGGGCAGGGGATGCGCGGCTTGATCCGATCAAAAGGACCTCCGCGCCATGACCGCCATCGTTGATATCGCCGCCCGTGAAATCCTCGACAGCCGGGGCAACCCGACCGTTGAAGTGGACGTCTTCCTGGAAGACGGCTCCATGGGCCGCGCGGCCGTGCCGTCCGGCGCCTCCACGGGCGCTCACGAAGCGGTTGAAAAGCGCGATGGCGGCGACCGTTACAAGGGCAAGGGCGTGCTTGAGGCCGTCACCGCGGTCGAGACCGAGATCTTTGAAGCCATCGCCGGGATCGATGCGCGCGAGCAGCGCACGATCGACGAGATCCTGATCGGGCTGGACGGCACCGAGAACAAGGCGCGTCTGGGCGCGAATGCGCTTCTGGGCGTGTCGCTGGCGACCGCCAAGGCCGCGGCGCTGGCCTCCGGCCTGCCGCTCTATCGCTATGTGGGCGGGGCGAACGCCCGCGTCCTGCCGGCGCCGATGATGAATATCCTCAATGGCGGCGCACACGCGGACAATCCGGTCGATTTTCAGGAATTCATGATCATGCCGACCGGCCTTGCGACCTTTTCCGAGGCGCTGCGTTGCGGCGCGGAAATCTTCCACGCCCTCAAATCCCAGCTTAAAGCGGATGGCCTGAACACCAATGTGGGCGATGAGGGCGGTTTCGCACCGGACCTTAAAAGCGCCGAGGCCTGCTTGGACGCCATCATGAAGGCGATCGAGACCGCAGGATACGAGCCGGGCTCTGACGTGACCCTGGCGCTCGACGTGGCCTCCACCGAGTTCTTCAAGGACGGCAAATACGTCATGGAAGGCGCGGGCCGCACCTGCACCTCTGATGAGTTCGCCGAATATCTCAAGGAACTGGCCAGCGCCTATCCGATCATCTCCATCGAGGACGGCATGGCCGAAGACGACTGGGAAGGCTGGAAGGCCGTCACCTCCATGCTGGACGGCGATGTGCAGCTGGTGGGCGATGACCTGTTCGTGACCAATCCCGAGCGCCTGGCGCACGGCATCGAAGTGGGCGCGGCCAATGCGCTGCTGGTGAAGGTCAATCAGATCGGCACCCTGTCGGAAACCATGGATGCGGTCGAGATGGCCCTGCGTTCGGGCTATGGCGCAGTGATGAGCCACCGCTCGGGCGAAACCGAGGACACCACCATCGCTGATCTGGCCGTCGCGCTGAACTGCGGTCAGATCAAGACCGGCTCGCTGGCGCGTTCGGACCGTACGGCCAAGTACAACCAGCTCCTGCGCATCGAGGCCGAGCTGGGCGATGCGGCCATCTATGCCGGCCGGACGGCCATCGCCGCCGGCTAGCGTGCGGCCGGATATGCGTTCTACAGAACGGCCCGGAGCGATCCGGGCCGTTTTTTGTTTCCCGCAAAACGGGAACGAATCAACACTTTCTGATTCGGCCTAACGCTTCCTTTACTGAGTTTGCCTAATCTGCCAATCGAACGATCCGCAAAAGGCGGGCGGTGGATGGATGGGTCATGATGAAGGTGCTGAAGCGCTTCATCCCCTTGATTGGGCTGGCTTTGGTGATTGGCTATCTCAGCTATCACGCGCTCCATGGTGAGCAGGGCTATCTCAATCATCTGCGCATTCAGGCGCAAATCTCGGCGGCTGAAGCCGAGTTGGCTGACGTGCGCTCAACCCGGGAACAGATGGAAGATCGCGTTGCGCGCCTGAAGGCGGACGGCCCGGACGCCACGGTGGACGTGGACTATCTCGAAGAACGCGCCCGCGCCGTCCTGCGCTTTGCCCATCCCGACGAAATTGTCGTCCAGATTGACCGCGGCGCACAGCCCGATCACGGCGGCTGAACCTCCGTTCACGGTTAATTGTTCGCACGCGCAACATAATCTATGCGCTTTACGGCATATTATCATCCCTGTTAAAGGCTGACGTGACGTCAACAGGGAGTGTGAGCCAATTGGTTCGCATGTGAAATATATGGCGACGAAACGCTCTTCCAGCGCTGCGAGCAAATCCGCCTCCGCGCGCAATAACAAAAACGATGTGAGCCAGGACCAGCTGATGGGCTGGTACAAGGACATGCTCCTGATGCGCCGCTTCGAGGAGAAGGCCGGCCAGCTCTACGGCATGGGTCTGATCGCGGGCTTCTGCCACCTCTATATCGGCCAGGAAGCGGTTGTCGTCGGCGTGCAGGGCGCTCTCGAAGAGGGTGATCAGGTGATCACCGGCTATCGCGACCACGCCCACATGCTGGCCACCGGCATGGATCCGAACGGGGTGATGGCTGAACTGACCGGTCGCGAAGGCGGCTATTCCAAAGGCAAGGGCGGGAGCATGCACATGTTCTCCCGTGACAAGCAGTTCTTTGGCGGTCACGGCATTGTGGGCGCGCAGGTCGCGCTCGGCACCGGGCTCGCCTTCTCTGACAAGTACAAGAAGAACGGCAAGGTTTGCGCGACCTATTTCGGCGATGGCGCGGCCAACCAGGGCCAGGTCTATGAGAGCTTTAATATGGCCAAGCTCTGGAACCTGCCTGTCGTCTACATTATCGAGAACAACCAGTACGCTATGGGCACCGCCGTCGCGCGCGCCAGCTCTGAAACGCATCTTTACAAGCGCGGCGCGTCCTTCGGCATTCCGGGCGAGGAAGTGGACGGCATGGACGTCACCGCCGTCTATGACGCCGCCAAGCGCGCCGTCGAGCATGCGCGCTCGGGCGAGGGGCCGTTCATCCTCGAGATGAAGACCTATCGCTATCGCGGCCACTCCATGTCCGACCCGGCGAAATACCGCACCCGCGACGAGGTCAACGATATTCGTGACCACAAGGATCCCATCGATCTGGCGCGCAAGATCATCCTGGAAAAGGGCTGGTCTGACGAGGACGCGCTCAAGGATATGGACAAAGAGGTCAAGGCCATCGTCAACAAGTCGGCCGACTTCGCCAAAGAGAGCCCGGAGCCTGATCCGTCCGAGCTCTACACCGACGTTCTGATCGAGGGTTAGGCGATGACTGTAGTCAACTTCGCTTTGCTCGCCGGACTAGCGGTCGCTCAGGCCGGCACGCCTGATGATGCTGAAAGCGGTGGATTTTCTACATGTATACCAGAAACTTATGAAGACGCGCTTGATTGTCTAGCGGAGGTGCTCGACGCGGAAAACGAGGCGCGTCTACTTGGTTACCGTTTTAATGAACTGTCACTGCTCCACCATGGCTTTGGAACTGGCTTGAGGAACGCTTGGCTCTGGGGCGAACGTAGCCCGGCAGCGTCCGACATGCTTGAGCGTGGATTTGTGCATCCCGATGATATGTCGAGTGCGATCATTACCGGTTTCTGGGCGCGCGAAAATGGCTGTGATTATCCCATCGAACCGGTAATCGCTTGGTACGCCGCCTATTGGACAGCTTCCGCCCAAGAGCGGGAAAATACTCATGAGGGAGAAGCTGTCGTGACACCAAATGAAGACAACAGTTTTACGATGCCACTGCCAGTCTGTCCGTTTGATTTATCGGGGTATCCGCCTGGCCGAGAACCGACAGTTGTTGAGTATTAGAATGTTTGCCCCTCAAGCGTCATCATCGCCGGTTCAACGCCGCGCCTTTACCGTTAGACCTGGAGCAGTTTGATGCCCATCCAAGTTCTCATGCCCGCGCTCTCACCCACCATGGAAGAGGGCACTCTGGCCAAATGGCTGGTGAAACCCGGCGATCAGGTCAGTTCCGGCGATGTGATCGCCGAGATCGAGACCGACAAGGCGACGATGGAAGTCGAAGCGGTCGAAGAGGGTCGGGTCGGCAAACTCCTCGTCGATGAGGGAACCGAAGGCGTTCAGGTCAACGCGCCCATCGCCATCCTTCTCGAAGAGGGGGAAGATGACAGCGCCCTTGAGGGGTATGATCCCGAAGCCTCGGGCGAAGATTCCGCGGCGTCGGGAGATGACTCAAAGGCTGACCAGAAAGACGCGCCGAAGTCTGAAGCGAAATCAGACGACAAGGCCGACGCGCCGCAAAAACCCAAAGGCAAGACCCTCTCTGATCCTGACATCCCCGAAGGGACCAAGATGAAGGAGATCACCATTCGCGACGCCCTGCGCGACGCGATGGCGGAGGAAATGCGCGCAGACGAAGCGGTCTTCGTCATGGGTGAGGAAGTCGCGCAATACCAGGGCGCCTACAAGGTGACCCGCGAGCTTTTACAAGAGTTTGGCGACCAGCGCGTGGTGGATACCCCGATCACCGAGCACGGCTTTGCCGGTCTCGGCGTCGGTGCGGCCTTTGGCGGTCTGAAGCCGATCGTCGAGTTCATGACCTTCAACTTCGCCATGCAGGCGATTGACCACATCATCAACTCGGCGGCGAAAACTCTTTACATGTCAGGCGGTCAGATGGGCTGCCCGATTGTGTTCCGCGGCCCGAACGGCGCGGCCTCCCGCGTCGGCGCCCAGCACAGCCAGGACTATTCCAGCTGGTATGCCCATGTGCCGGGTTTGAAAGTGATCGCGCCCTATGACGCAGCGGACGCCAAGGGCTTGTTAAAAGCCGCTATTCGCGATCCGAACCCGGTCGTGTTCCTGGAGCACGAGCTGATGTATGGCGAGACGTTCGAAATTCCCGACATGGATGATTTTGTCCTGCCCATCGGCAAGGCGAAAGTGCGCCGCGAAGGCTCTGACGTCACCATCACCGCGCATTCGCGCATGGTGGGCTTTGCCCTGCAAGCGGCTGAAAAGCTGTCTGAAGAGGGCATCGAGGCCGAGGTCATCGACCTGCGCACCCTGCGTCCGCTCGACACCGACACGATCATTCAGTCCGTCAAGAAAACCAATCGCATCGTCTGCGCGGAAGAGGGCTGGGGCCAGCATGGCGTCGGCGCGGAAATCGCTGCGCGGGTCACGATGGATGCGTTCGATTATCTCGATGCGCCGCCGACCCGGGTTTTCCAGGAAGACGTGCCGCTGCCCTATGCCGCCAACCTTGAAGCCTTGTCGCTGCCGGGCGTTGAGGACATCATCAAGGCCGCCAAGCAGGTGTGCTACGTGGAGTAGGGACCACCGTCATGACCGAGGCTGATGTCATCGAACAGATGGTGGAGTACCAGGACATCCTTCTGAACGGAGTCCAGGTCTTCTTCACGGTGGTGTCGGCCTATGTGGTCGCGGTCTGGGTCTTCCTGCGTCATGCCGGCTTCGGGCTCAGGCTCTTCTCCTTCTTCTTTCTCACCCTGGTGCTCGCCTTTCTCGGGCGCGTCGCCTACGGCTCGCAACGCATTCATGACGGCTTTGTCCAGACCCTGATCGAGCTTGATCAGACAGTCGGCCTCTCGCCCACCGGGCAGGCGGCGCTGGACAATGCCCTTACTGGCATTGACGAGCTGATCCAGAATTCGATGAACGGGGCCTTGGTAGTCGTCTACATCGCGCTGTTCTTCTTGACCTTTTTCGCCCGCTCGACACTGCGCTCGAAAGCGCAGACCAGCGGATCTGCCTGACGGAGCCTTCTGATGCCCATCGAAATCCTGATGCCCGCCCTGTCGCCCACGATGGAAGAGGGCACGCTGTCCAAATGGACGGTGAAAGAAGGCGATACGGTCAATTCCGGCGATGTGATCGCCGAGATCGAGACCGACAAGGCGACGATGGAAGTCGAAGCCGTCGATGAAGGCGTGATCGGCAAGATCCTGGTCGACGAAGGCACCGAAGGCGTGAAGGTCAATGCGCCTATCGGCCTGCTGCTCGAAGACGGCGAGGACAAGAGCGCACTGGAGGGCTATGAGCCCAAGGGCGCCGAAGGCGCGTCTTCGGGCGATGCTGACGCCAAGTCGTCTGACAAGACGTCCAAAAGCGAAGGCGAGGCGTCCGAGAGCAAGTCCGAACCCGCTTCAAGCTCTAAATCCGAAGCCCCGGCCGCCCCGTCCGATGACGATGGCGAGCGCATCAAGGCGTCACCATTGGCGCGTCGCATGGCGAAGGATGCCGGGCTTGATCTCAAGGCGCTCGATGGTTCGGGTCCCAAGGGCCGAATCGTCAAACGCGATATCGAAGAAGCCAGGGAGCAAGGCGTCGGCAAGGCGGACGACAAAACCGCCGCGAAATCCGAGGCGCCGAAATCCCAGCCCTCCAAACCGGTCGATGAGAACGAACCGCTGGCCCAGTACGGCATCAGCGCGGACCGCTATGAGATCAAGAAGGCGGACAATATCACCAAGATCTCGGCCAAACGTTTGTCCGAGAGCTTCCGCGATATCCCGCACTTCCCGCTCAATGTGGATTGTCGCCTCGATGCGCTGCTGAAATTCCGCAAGGAGATCAACGCCAAGACGCCTGAAGGCGTGAAGGTGTCGGTCAATGACATCCTGATCAAGGCGTCCGGTCTGGCGCTGAAGAAAGTGCCGCAAGCGAACGCCAGCTGGATCGAGGATGGCCGCATCGCGATGCACAAGCATGCCGACGTATCCGTCGCCGTGGCGATCGAGGGCGGTCTGATCACCCCGATCATCAAGGACGCCGACCAGAAGGGCCTGGCGCAGATTTCCACCGAGATGAAGGACCTTGCGACCCGCGCGCGCGACCGCAAGCTCAAGCCCGAGGAATATCAGGGCGGCACCTTCTCGCTCTCCAATCTCGGGATGTTCGGAATTTCGTCCTTCTCCTCCATCATCAACCCGCCCCAGGGCATGATCCTGAGCGTGGGGGCTGGTGAGGAGCGTCCGGTCATCACCGATGGCGCACTGGCCAAAGCCACCGTGATGACGGTGACGCTGACCTGTGACCACCGTGTAGTGGACGGCGCGAACGGCGCACGCTGGCTGTCCGCCTTCAAGGGCTTCATCGAAGATCCGATGACCATGCTGATGTAAGCGCTGCGGCGCGCCTGTCATTGTCTGCACCCAATCGCAGGCGCGCCTGCATCCTTGGAAGAGACGAAAACTCCAAAGGATAGAAGATCATGCGCTTGTCCCATCTCTGCCTCGCCAGTTCGCTCACGCTTCTCGCTGCGGGCTGCGCCACGACCTCCGCTCCCATGCCTGCGCCGACGGGCGAGGAGATGGCGTTTGCGCGCTGTGAGGATGCCTCTGATTTCGCTGAGCTGTCGGGCAGCTTGTGCGCAATGGTTGAGGCGCCGCTTCATCCTGGAATACCGGGCGCGGGCCATGTTGATCTCTTCGTGCGCAAGTTTCCGGCTCTGGGCGAGCGTGTGGGCGAGATCTGGATGCTGGCGGGCGGGCCGGGCGAGACCGGGCAGAGCTATTACACCGAGATTGCGGGCTTCCGCACGGCGTTCCCCGGCTATGACGTCTTCATTCCCGACCACCGCGGCACGGGACAATCAACACGGCTTTGTTCCGGAGAAACACCCGATAGCCCTGCCGGAACCGCGCTTGCGGGCGAGGAGTTCGGACCATGCTTTGGCGAGATTTGGCGGAATTCCGAGCGCAGCGCAGCGTTTTCCATGACCAATGGCGCCCAGGATCTGGATCATCTGATCGACGTGCTTGGCGGCGAGGGGAGGCGCTATGTCTATGGCGTCTCCTACGGCACAGGCTTGGCCATGCGGTTCACTCAGCTGCGCACGGTCTCTGTGGACGGGATCGTGCTCGATTCGCTCGTGCCCGCACTGGATGATGCTGAGCTCGATCTAAGCCATCGCTCTCACACCTATGATGCAGTGGGCCGAGAGGTGATTGCGCGCTGCGCGGCGGATGCCGCCTGCAATGCCCGGTTTGAGGGCGGGGTCGAGGCGGCGTTTGCTCAGCTGATCACCGAGATTGATGCGGGCGAGCGTGAAGACCTGGCTGAATATGTTCCCGGCGGCAATCTCAAGCACGCGCTCGGCATGATGCTCGATACGCCGGAAAGTCGCGCGCTGATCGCCGACGCTCTGGTGCTGGCGATCGAGACGCCTGAAGCCTTGCCGGGTTTCTTCGAGACCGAGGTGACGCCCGCCTTTGATCTGTTCGCGGCCGTGGCGGAGTATCCTGACACCGCCTTCTCGATCACGCTTGCAGGTCTGATCGGGGAATCCGAAACCAATCGCCGTCCCGACATGACCGCAGAAGACGTGGCGCGCGAGGAGGCCGGGATGGGTTTTACGTCCAGCCTGACCACCGTTCAGACCTTTACCCAGATGCCGCTTTACGAGCGCGACGCCTATTTTGACGCGCCCTATGAAAACCTGCCGCCGATCCTCGTGCTGCACGGCGACCTGGATCCCAAAACCCATATCGAGGGTGCGCGTCGCCATATCGCTGACATGCGTGAAGCCGGCGGCGATGTACATCTCACCGTGGTCGAAGATGCGCCGCATGCGGTGTGGTTCTTCGCCCAGAATTGCGTGCAGCAGAGCCTCCACGCCTTTTTCATTGCCCAGTCGCCCGCCGCGAGCTGTTCGCTCGATCCGGCGATGCGCCCCTCATAGTTCCGGGAGAGCCCCATGTCGGAAAACAGCTTTGATGTCATCGTGATCGGCTCGGGTCCGGGCGGCTATGTGGCCGCGATCCGGGCCGCGCAGCTGGGGCTCAAGACCGCTATTGTCGAGCGCGAGCATCTCGGGGGCATCTGCCTGAACTGGGGCTGTATTCCGACCAAGGCGCTTTTGCGTTCGGCGGAAATCCTCGATCACGCCAACCACGCCAAAGCCTATGGCCTGGTGCTCGACGGGCAGATGAAGCCGGATGTGGATGCGGTCGTGGACCGATCCCGCAAGGTGTCTGCGCGTCTCAACGGCGGCGTCGGCATGCTGATGAAGAAGAACAAGATCAGCGTCATCTGGGGCGAGGCGAAGCTGACCAAGCCGGGCGAGATCAAGGTGTCGAAACCCTCCAGGCCCGCCGTGGAGCCTCAGCATCCCGCGCCCAAGAACACGCTGGGCGAGGGGACGTATTCCGCCAAGCATATCATCTTGGCCACGGGCGCGCGTCCGCGGGCCTTGCCGGGGATCGAGCCCGATGGCGAGCTGATCTGGACCTATTTTGAGGCCATGAAGCCCAAGTCCTTGCCCGAATCCCTCGTGGTGATGGGCTCGGGCGCGATCGGCATCGAGTTCGCGAGCTTTTATCTCTCCATGGGCGTGGATGTGACCGTGGTCGAGCTGATGGACCAGATCATGCCGGTCGAGGATGCGGAGGTTTCCAAGATCGCTCGCAAGGCGCTCGAAAAGCGTGGGCTGAAGATCATCACCGGCGCCAAGATCTCCAAGGTCGACAAGCACAAGGACGCTGTCACCGCCCATGTGGAGACCAAGGACGGCAAAACCGAAACGATCAAGGCGGATCGCCTGATCTCGGCGGTGGGCGTTCAGGGCAATATAGAAAATCTGGGCCTTGAGGATCTCGGCGTGAAGACCGATCGGGGCTGTGTGGTGATCGACGGCTATGGACGCACCAATGTGGACGGCCTGTATGCGATCGGCGATGTGGCCGGTCCGCCCATGCTGGCGCACAAGGCCGAGCATGAAGGCGTGATCTGCGTGGAGAAGATCGCCGGCGTGGAAGGCGTCCACCCGATGAACAGGAATCACATTCCGGGCTGCACCTATTGCAATCCGCAAGTCGCCTCGGTGGGCCTGACCGAAGCCCGGGCCAAGGAGGCGGGCTATGACATCCGCGTCGGGCGCTACAACTTCGCCGCCAATGGCAAGGCCATTGCGCTGGGCGAGGATACAGGTCTGGTCAAAACCATCTTTGACAAGAAGACCGGCGAGCTTCTGGGGGCGCACATGGTGGGCGCGGAAGTGACCGAGCTGATTCAGGGGTTTGTGGTGGCGATGGGGCTTGAGACCACCGAGGAAGAGCTGATGCACACCGTCTTCCCGCATCCGACCCTGAGTGAAATGATGAAGGAAAGCGTGCTGGATGCGTATGGACGCGTCTTGAACAGCTAGGACTGCGCACCTTGCATCCGAAACCGTATCCGGCGGCATCTAGGGTGTGAGACCGCCCTTTCGGGCGGCGACGGATATGGGAGACACATGATGATGCGGACGGGTTTGGGCGCTGTTTTGAGCGTGCTGG